>Ga0256913_10001111_pt1 | contig 13893 bp, 9 predicted proteins | sample Axial_MatmetaG_FD_185970 | JGI IMG/M metagenome (GOLD analysis project Ga0256913, IMG submission 185970) | Deep-sea worm associated microbial mat communities from Axial Seamount, Juan de Fuca Ridge, Pacific Ocean - Axial_Mat | ecosystem: Environmental > Aquatic > Marine > Oceanic > Microbial...
AAACAATTTAACCATTTAACCATTTAACACTTTAACATTTAACATTTAACGTTTAACATTTTAACATTTAACATTTACCCATTTAATTAAAAATATGAAGAATATTTCCGTCAAATGTAGTGCGGTATCTTTTCAAAGGTACGGTTGCGGGGCCTTCAACGATTGAACCGTCGAGTATTACAAATTTCGATTTGCAAACGGTATCGACAACGGTAAGATTTCCAACGTCCATTTGCAGTCGCGACTCCTGAACAAGCGGATCGTAAGGGCAGGCGCGGTCGTAAGCCACAAATTCGTCTTCACTTACGCGATATACCAATATTCCTTTATAGCCTCCGGTGAGATAAAGCCAGCCTCCAATAGTGTTAAGTTGCAGATATAATGTTGAGTTTACGTCAATATATACATCCACGGCAACATTGGGAATGGTATCGTGAGGCTGCTGCTTTGTACAACTGCCCGTTGCCAAAAACAGAATTATCAATGCCGGAATTATTATCGCTTTTAATGTTTTCATATCGGCTGCAAAAATACGTTATTTTTAATAATGGCGTATTTTCTATATTATTGTAACTCAAGTATTGAAAAATATTGTTTATTTCTCAGGTAAAATTTCTAACCCGCAGCTGCGTTTATCATTTTACTCAATCTTTTTTTGTCTAATTTTGGACGCTTAAAATCAACAGGATATTGAAAAGGTTTTTGAAAATACAACTTATTTTGACGGTAATGATCATTTCATTTGCCGCAAAAGCTCAATTTATTGATAAAGGATTGAGTGACAGTCTGTTTTTGAAATCCGACGATACCACTAAAACGTGGATTTATTACCGGAATGAAAATTCATTCAGGAAAACATATTTGCCTCTTGATACAAACCTCGAAACGTTTCAGCGTTACGATCCTGTTTTGAAAGGCTATGACTTTTACGCAACCAATGCAAATATCGGGATGCCTCATAAGTCGTTATATTTGAAAAACATAGATATAAATCAGTTTTCTTTGGGTGAGGAGTTGCAGTACAAATATCTATATCGTCCCGACAATGTTCCGTATTATAAACTCAGCGTTCCATACTCCGAAGTTAATTATGTGATGGGTTCAAAGGAGGAGAATTATCTGAATTTTACCTTTGGCAATCAGGTTTCCGACGGACTTTATTTCGGTTTGGATATGAATGTGGAGTCGGGGAAAGGGACTTTTATGAACCAGCGGACGGGTAATAATCATTTCAGGGCGGTGGTGATGTCCGATTCGCGCGACGACCGTTATCATCTGACATTCAACTATATCCGTAATAAAATGAAATGGAATGAAAATGGCGGATTGATTAATGATTCGGCTTATGAAGATACAACAAGACTCGATCGCCGGATAGTTGATGTGAATCTTTACAATGCTTATAACGAGATAAAAACCAATTATTTCGACTTAAAACAAGTTTTTTATTTCAACGATTCCACTCGTAACAGGGGAGGTTTTTTACTGGATGTCAATTATTATTCGGCCTACAGGATTTATGCCGATAACGGAGATGTATCCCATTATTATCAAAATTCATTTCTGGACTCAACGCGTACTTTCGATTCCACTTCCTACCGTGCTTTCAACAGTTTTTTCGGGTGGGAACGCAAGGTGAAAACTTATGGTCTTTCTTTTAAAGCCGGTTTGCAAAGCTCATATAATCAGTATTTTACAGGTAATAATTTAAGGACCTATCATTATCTTATTCCAAAGGCTTTATTTACATATCGCGGGTCGAACTATGTGGTTGATTTGTCGGGTTCTTACCAGATACTGAGTTCAACAAATGCCTCGGAGTACAATAACAACAGACTTTCCATCGATGCAGGTTATGAGCTTAATAATTTGAAATACGGTCTTAAATTACAAGCTAAATTTTATACCGGAGATTCCCGATTGATGGATTTGCATTATTATTCCAATCATTTTATCCGTAATAATGATTTCAATCGCCGCTCCAATTTGCTTTTGAATGCGGTTTTTGATTATCACGGGTACGAAATCAGCGGTAAATATGTCTCAATGACCAATTACGTATATTATACCGACAGCATAACAGCCTGCCAACTAAACGGGACCGCCGGAGTTTTCAGCATTGCTTTTGCCAAAGAATTCAGGTTTAAAAGTTTCGGATCAAACGTAATGGCTTTATATCAAACGACTGATAAACAAGATGTTATCAGGCTTCCCGAATTTGCCGGCAGGGCGTCGGTGTTTTTTACTTTTCCATTGTTTAAAGGTGCCTTGCACGTTCATCCGGGCTTTGACTTTACTTTTCTTTCGGCTTATTATGCCGATGGTTATAATCCCGCGGCAATGGTTTTCTTTGTGCAAAACGAAAAGAAAATCGATCCTCAAATTTATACCGATCTTTTTATCAATTTTAAAATTAAGCGGGCAAGGGTGTTTTTGATGTATAAGAATATCAATATGTTGTTCGGTACATACAACTATTTTATGATTTTGCATTATCCGCAGCAGGATCCCGGATTCAAAATCGGCATCAGCTGGAGATTTTATGATTAGCGAAAATAGCTTGCCAATGCCACAATGTCATTAATATCTTAGTGGCATTGTTTTGGACAGCAGGCGGCTTCCGTTATAATATGAAATAATAACAATTAAATATATATAGCTATGAGTCAAGAAGTTGAACACGTAAAAAGTTTTATTGTCGGTTCGGGGCCTGCGGGTTATACGGCCGCTATTTATGCTTCACGGGCAAATTTGTCACCCGTGGTTTATCAGGGAATGGAACCCGGCGGACAGTTGACAACCACCACTGAGGTGGAAAATTTCCCGGGTTATCCCGAAGGAATCGACGGCCCTGCCATGATGGAAGATATGAAAAAACAAGCTGAGCGTATGGGTGCTGATATACGTTGGGGTGTGGTAACAAAAGCCGATTTCTCGGAACGTCCTTTTAAACTGGAAACCGACGACGGCAAGAGCTTTCTGGCCGATTCGGTTATCGTTGCAACCGGCGCCACCGCCAAATATCTCGGTTTGGAATCGGAAACAAAATTTAAAGGTGCCGGCGTTTCGGGTTGCGCCACCTGCGACGGTTTCTTTTACAAAGGAAAACCCGTAGCTGTTGTCGGTGGAGGAGATACCGCAGCAGAAGACGCACTTTATCTGGCAAATATTGCCTCGAAGGTGTATATGATAATACGTCGTGATGTGATGAGAGCATCAAAGATAATGGCTAAAAGAGTTATGGAGCATCCCAATATCGAAGTGCTTTGGAATCATGTTACCAAAGAGATTGTGGGAACGGAAAACGGACTTATGAAAGCCGTTACCGGTGCTGTTCTTGAAAATGTTAAGACCGGTGAAGAACGAAAAATCGATATCGACGGTTTCTTTGTGGCAATAGGTCATAAACCCAACACCAAATTATTTGAAGGTCAGCTGGAACTCGACGGCGAAGGTTATATTGTTACCAAACCCGATTCAACGGCTACCAATATCGAGGGTGTTTTTGCCGCCGGCGACGTTCAGGATCACAAATACCGTCAGGCAATCACCGCCGCAGGAAGCGGCTGTATGGCTGCCATCGAAAGCGAAAGATGGTTGCAGTCGCAAGAGTAATATCCTGAATTTCTAAAACAAAAAAAGCCTTAACCCGCGATGGATTAAGGCTTTTTTAGTTTGTTTTTTAAAGGTATCTGTAAAGCTTAACAATAACTCCCATTGCTGTTCCCTCCACATCTGATTTTTTCTCTATAATAAGCAAATCCTCACGTGAATATCCTTTGCTTTTCAGCCTCTTCCCAAAGGCCAAAGCAATATTTTTTATTTCCTCATCGCTGCTGCCGGTTTGTTTATTCACTTGAAGACTGTATTTTGTCATACCGGCACTTATTGCCAAATCGTGAAATTCATAAACCATTTTAAAAGTTTCATAAGCATCTTTCAGCCCTTCATATCCAACGGTTTTAAACAAGCTGTCGAGTGATTCTTTGTTAATGAGACTTTTTTCCGTTGTTGAATCAAATTCCAGATAAACAGCCATAGCCTTTTCAGCCTGCGCCCATTGTTCGTCGGTAAACTTCCTGATATTGGTATCAACTTCAATAAGATCTAAAAATTCATCCGAAAAGATTTTTTCTTTCTCTTTTTTCTCCTCGTTATTTTCGGAATCTTTTTTTGCCGTTTCCGATTTTACTTCATTATTTGCGGATTCGTCATTGTTTTTTTCAATCTTGTTTTCACCACCTCCGCATGCCGTAGTGAAAATCAAACCGAAGATTAAAAAAATGTAGATTAAGTTTTTCATATTCTTGAAAAGATTAAAGGGTTAATAAACGACAAAACTAATAAAATTTTTGAAATAAAAAAAGCCGCAGGTCGTTCGACCTGCGGCTTTTTTATTGGTTTTATTCAACTTTTATCTGATTAGCGTGACTGTTCCGCGTTTTTCAAAGAGCTGTCCGTCGGAAGTGGTAAACCTTACAAAGTAAGTGTAAACACCCTGAGCCGCGTCTTCACCTTTGTAAGTACCGTCCCATCCTTTGTTGATCTCCGTGGTCTCAAACAACAGCTGTCCCCAGCGGTTGTAAATCTGGAAGAGATAATCCTTGGAGTTTATAAACACTCCCACAGGAATAAACTTTTGGTTCTCGGTATGGCTGCTGCCGGGATTGAATGCCGAAGGCACATAAACCCTTGGCTTTTGCAATGCCATCATGGTGTTGGAACGTGCCGAATCGGCAAAACCGTAACTGTTGCCCGGTCCCTCAAGCGCCATCACATAGTAATGGAACACACCGCCGGTGGCGCTCAGACTGTTTACATCGTCGATGTAGTTGTTTTGTGCTGCGGGAACCGTAGCTATGGGCAACGGGTTAAGAACACCGTCAACCTTACGGTATATGGCATAAGTAGTCGGATTTCCGAGATAACCATTGTATGGTGTCCACTGAAGAACGTTATGAAGGTCGCTCTTAGCCTCTACTTTCAGCAGCATGGTTTTGGCTACCGGCGAGGTGAGAACGTCAACACCGCAACTGTCGGTTACGATAACACGGTAATAGTAATTTTTCTCGGTCACAAGTGTACTCGCATCCACATAGGTTTGTGTGGGATTGCTGTAGTTCGGCGGCAATGCCGTTATCTGGTTCCAGTTGGAATTATCGTCCGAACGCTCTATTTTATAATGCGTTACCTTGGCAGAGGTGTCGGTGTGAATTGTCAGGAATACACCGTTATTAGCCGGTAGTACCGATGCCGAACGGATGTAAACAAACTTCGGTTGATTGGGTTTGTTGGCTATCTGACAAACAACGCACGATGATGATGTACGTGTTCCGCTATTGTCGATGGCGTTTATGACATAGCAATACTGCGAACCGTTATTAAGTCCGATATGCTCAAAGGTAGTGTCGGTTGCCGTGCTGTTGGTGGCAAGCAATGTGACCGGACCTCCGTTTTCGGAAGCATAGATTCTGTATCCGGCAAGACCCGACGGGAAGTTGTGATATTGATTCCACTTCAGGGTAATCTTATCATCACAAATGTCTTTTATTGCCACAAGGTTTATCGTGTTGTGAGGTGTACTCATCGCAGAGGTGTTACCGCAGGTATCCATTGCTGCGATACGATAACTGCTGAAATGTCCGGGCACACAGGGGTTGTTCTGTGCATCGGAATAGCTAATATTGGATTTTCCTGCTATAGTGTCGATGGGAACCCAAGACGAACCACTCAAAATATATATTATGTAACCGTAAGTATCGTCCCAGCTGTTCACATCCCAGGCCATATCCGCGTTTCCCGTCAACGGATTCACCGAAACGGAGTCGAGCACAGGGGTACTCGGCGGATTGGCATCCTGGAAGAAATCGCCGTCAAAATTCGATAGCGAATTGCAGGTATATTGCGTTCCGGTGGAGTCGAACAATGCCGTATCGGCAATGGTGACATAATAACTTAATGTGTCGTGACAAACGGAAATTGTATCTATATATGAAGTGCTCTGGGTAGAATCCAAAAGCATCCACGTACCTTTCGGATATTCTCGATACAGCTTATACCATTTCGATGATGACGACAAAAGCGGATTGCGGATAGGATTCCAGTTGATAACCGCCGTACCGGAACCGTTCAGCGGATTTACCGCCGTCAGATATATTGTTGAAACGGTATCCGGCGGTGTTGACAACTGTTGATTATTGGGACATCCTGCACGCGTTCTCAACACATAATATCTTCTTTGATTTTGGGCGTTGGCTCCCGTATGAGTATATTCACCGATACCTATATCGTAAATACTGTCGAGTAGCGTGTAAGGTCCTGATTTATTGGTGGCTGTGTAGAGTCTGTACGAATCGAAAGTTGACATTGTATCAACCACCGGCGACCATTTCAGCACCACATCACCGTTGGGTTTCACCCTGACGCATTGTATCGGTGGCGAGGGCAAGGTAGGTTTCGGAAGCACCACAATGGTAACGGTGGAAATTTTAATGGCAGGCGCCGGACAGAAGTCGTCCTTCACCTTGATAACGAAGTTATAGACATTGGAGGTATTACCGCACCCTGTATTTGTGGCAAGGTGACCGCAGTCGGTCTGCCAGCAGAACTGTGTCTGTACTCCGAACTGAGCCGAAACCGGGCTGTTGGGTCCCGGTGCGGGTGTCAGGGTAGCACAAGGCGGATTCACACATCCAGAGGTAGGACTCAATGTCGGCGGGTTATTACCGGAGGCGGGCACAAATGAGCCGAGCTGCATTCCCGACGCTTCAATGCTCAGGGTTTGCGGCGAGCCGTTGGGCAAAAACTGAAAGTCGGTAGCCGACAGGTTAAAACAAACGTTATCACCGGCAAATACCGTATCGATAAACGATGTCCCGCTGTTAAACGGTGGCGTTACGTTTGGCGGTGAGTTGGTTCCGCAAGCCAGTAAAACCACCTGCATATCACGCCATATCTCTGCAACCTTAACACCGCATTTATATGCCGTGACTTTTGTGGATGTAACATAGGCTCCTGTAGTGTATGAAGTAAATGATATTTCTCCGGTATGCGCATTAATGCTGGCAGGTATGTTATTGGGGTTTTGTGCTGTTCCGGGCAAAGGACTTGAAAAAGTATATGTACCTGAATATGTTACAGGGTTCCCGTTTGTTATCAATGGTACACCCCAACTGTAGGTAAGCGAATCCAACTCTTTGTCAAAGGCATTATGATTATACGTAAACGGATATCCCGTACAAATAACCGTTCGCGGTACTTCGGCAAACGTCGGCGAATTGTCGAAACAGGGATACATATTCTGGGTGCCGTAAGGATACATTACCGCCCTTAATCTCCAACCGGGTTGTCCGTTAAGGTTTGTTGACGGATTACGGCAGCACGACCCCCAGTAAAACATCCATCCCGTTGCCGGAGGAACTCCGTTAAGTATTATTTGTCCCGATTTCCAGATATATTCCGATATGGCTCCTTTGTTAGGCTGGTTTGCCGTAGCACAAGTAATATGGGTAAAGTTCGGATTACTGTTACATACCGGCGAGATATCCTTTGGCCAACCACTTACAAGAGAGAGTGAAATATTTCCGGCCGGACTGTTGCTGTGTAACGTTTGTGAGTTACCGTATAAAATACCGGCACATTCACGATAGGCTTTTAAGGTGAAAATGTATTTACCGTTTGATAAACATTCCCACGTGATTTCTCCACCCATATAATGTGAAGCTTGTGCTTTTTCTACGGGTAATACCATAAAACCTATTATGGTTACGAAGATAAATAATAACTTTCTCATTTATGATTTATTAATAATTTGAAAATACAGCACCAAGACACAACATTGATTAAAAAAGGTGCATTAAAAAAAATTTATTTGAACATTTCTTCTATTAAATCTTTATAAGCCTCTATAACCTTTGGTCTTCTGATGCTCATTTTTGCAGTTACGAGTCCCGATTCAACAGTCCATTCGTCTGCAATCAATCTGAAAACTTTTATTTGTTCATGACTGCCGAATTGTTTGTTGAATTGATTGATATGTTCCTTGATAACTTTTTTAATATCCTCACGCTCAATGATTTCTTCTTTTGACGGGCATTTTTCTCCTTTTTCTTTACACCAGTCCTGAATATGCTCGAAATTGGGATAGATGATAGCGCCGGCAAATTTTTGATTTTCTCCAACAACCATAACGGTATCAATAAACGGAGATTCCTTCAGTTTTTCTTCGAGATGCGACGGTGCAACATATTTACCCATTGATGTTTTGAAAAGGTCTTTTTTACGTCCTGTGATTCTTAAAAACCTGTTTTCCACAAATTCGCCCAAATCACCGGTATGCATCCATCCGCCTTCAAGCGCCTCGGCCGTAAGCTCCGGTTCTTTGTAATATCCCAGCATAACCGAGGGGCCTTTTACAAGCACTTCGCCGTCTTCGGCAATTTTCACTTCCACATTTTTGACTTTCGGCCCTACCGTGCCGATATAGCTGTTGTTCTTTCCCCAGTCGTTGACAGCTATCACCGGAGAGGTCTCCGTCATACCGTAACCTTCCAGAACAGGGATTCCGGCTGCATTGAAAAGCCTTCCCAAGCGGGGCTGCAATGCCGCTCCTCCCGAAATAAGCGCTTTAACGTTTCCTCCCAAGGCCTCCTGCCACTTTGAGAAAACCAGCTTGCGGGCAATTCCGAGTTTGAAATTATAAAAACCGGAATTTTCGCCCTTGGAATCATACTGAAGTCCAAGGTCGAGTGCCCAATAAAATATCTTTTTCTTAAAACCTTCAAGTTTGGAAGCTTTTGCCTCGATTTTATCGTAAACTTTTTCCAACAGCCGCGGTACCGTTGTCATAATATCGGCTTTTATCTCCTTGAGGTTGTCAACAATTTTGGCAATATTTTCGGCATAGTAAACAGAAATGCCCTTGTATTGAAAAATATAGTTGATGGTTCTTTCGTAAATATGACATAAAGGCAAGTAACTCAACGCTTTACCTTCGGCGCCAGTGGGAGGGATGTTTTGCAGCGCAAGGGCGTTGGATATTATATTAAGGTGTGTCAGCATTACCCCTTTCATTTTACCGGTGGTTCCCGAAGTGTAAATTATGGTTGCAACCTCATTGGTCGATACACTATTCTTTATTACTTCCAGCTTTTCCGGTTGAGGGTTTTCACGTCCGTTATCTATAACTTTTTGATAATCTTCCACATCGGGATGTTCCGAAAAGGAATAGACGTATTTTACCGTCGGACATTTTGGTAATATATCTTTGATTTTGTGATACAGACTTTTACCGTCAATGAATACCATTTTTATTTCGGCATGGTTGAAAATGTATTCGTAGTCCGATGAGCCTATTGTGGGATAAACAGGCACATGGATAGCGCCTGCCTGCATCATTGCCATATCCACAAAATTCCACTCGGGGCGGTTGGCTGAAATTGTTACTATTTTATCACCTTTTTGAATACCGAGGTTTATTAACCCGTAACTGATATCATTGACTATTTGCGTGTAATCGTTAATGGAATATTTTTTCCATTCACCGTTCACTTTTCCTGCAAGAGCGTCTTCTTTCCATGGATATTTTTCCAGATAAATAGGAAGAATATCAAAAAGTCTTTCAAAAGTCATAAGATTATTGATTGCTGTTTGTTTGTGACCGCAAAGATAGAAAAATGTTATATGTTAACAAGTTAAATGTTGTCAGCCGTTTTTGTTGACAATAATCTTATTTATGTAAATACCTGTCTTTGTTCTGATTTGTATCAAATATATTCCGGAAGGCAGATTAATATTAAATTTATGTCTTCCCTGTTTTTTCATACCGAGATTTCTGATGACTTTTCCGTTGATATCCATAATCATAATCTTGGAAGCTTTTTCTTTCAGAACAATGTAAATAATGTTTGTTGCGGGATTTGGATAAATTACGGGTTCGAAAGATTTTCTGTTGAATGGTATTCCTGAACCTGATTCAAATCTATAATAAACAGTATCGTAAGCTTTGCAATCGTTCATATCGGTTACTTCAACCCAAACGGTATCAAAGAGATATTGATTTTTTATCATAGAGGAATCGATTTTTATTGTCGGAATTGTGTCGCCGGTTGACCAAAGTACCGATTTCCACATCGTACCGGCAGAAAAGGTTAAAGTGTCGTCGAATGCAACAATATTTGTGTCGTTACCAATGCTGACGGTTGGCGGATTTTCAATACAGGGGTCAAGAGTACCGATTTGAGCTATTTGAGCAGGTGTCAGACATGTATCAAAAATAGCAACAGAAGCAATGTCAATGGTGTCGTCCTCATTATTATTATCTGCAAAAAACAGAACCTGAGGTGTTAAAGCAAAGCGGCTGTCGATATATATATCTTCGGTATCGCCGACGAGTATTAGCTTTCCGTCAAGGTAGTAATTATAAAAATTGCCGAGATTTACCGTTATTACCAAACGGTACCATTTGTTTGGTTCAATGCTGTCCGATGAATATCCCGTATGACCTACGCCAATGGTGCCGGCAATGCTGTCGCCCAGATGTTTGATGAAGCACTCTCCGTCATTTTGGTTTGTGGAATCCGTTTGAAAAAAACAATGCCATTTGTTTAAACTCAATACTTTGAAATCAAACATAAGAGTGTAACGGTTTACCGAATCGCCACCGCCGTTGGGACTAATACCGTGGTAACATCTATAATAGCTTCCCGTGTCAATTCGTACCGCCGTATCTCCGTAATATGCTCCTTGAACCCATTGTTGATTTCCAACAAGAATAAGGTCGTTACCAACAGTGGCTTTGGTTAAATCCGTAGTATCCTGAAACTTCCAATAACCTTTTAAATGTGGCCAGTCCGCCGGATTTAAGTCTTGAGAATTTGATTGAAGTGGAATGATATGCAACAATATTATTGCTGCAATAATTTGAAATAAAGAGGGTTTCATGGTGTTTATGTTTGTGTTAAGCCCGACAAAGGTAAGAAAAAAGGTGTAATTATTTTATTCAGTTGGTGAAATATTTTTTTGCACTATTGATATTTTATTACTTTTGCGGCCTTATGTGGAAAGATTTGATTGATTGCAACCACAGGAAAAAATGCTAAAACAATAATTCCTATCAATCAACCGAATTTCCCGCTTATATTGAGTTACTAACGGTATTTTACAGAATACCAATGTTTTAACTAAATTATTTTTAAAAATTATGGGATATTTATTTACATCGGAATCGGTATCGGAGGGACATCCCGATAAGGTATCCGATCAGATTTCAGACGCATTACTGGATTATTTTCTGGCTTACGACTCTAATTCAAAAGTGGCTATCGAGACACTTGTTACAACCGGTCAGGTAGTTGTTGCCGGAGAGGTTAATTCAAAAACTTATGTTGATGTGCATACCGTTTCGCGCGAGGTGATTAACAATATCGGTTACACCAAAGGTGAATATATGTTTGAGGGAAATTCCTGCGGTATTCTTTCAGCCATTCACGAGCAGTCCAGCGATATCCGTCAGGGTGTTGACCGTGAGGAACGTTATAATCAAGGTGCAGGCGATCAGGGTATGATGTTCGGTTATGCCACTCGTGAAACCGACAACTTTATGCCTCTTTCAATGGAGCTTGCTCATCTTCTTGTTTATGAGTTGGCCAAGATTCGCAAGGAAGGTATGGAGATGACCTATTTGCGTCCCGACTCCAAATCACAGGTTACCATCGAATATGACGATGATAATAAACCTGTGAAGATAAACACAATCGTTGTTTCGACACAACACGACGACTTTGACGAAGATGATGCCATGCTCGCCAAAATCAGGGAAGATGTTATCAACATTCTTATTCCGAGAGTGAAAACACAGCTGCCGGAAGAGATACAAAAACTCTTTACCGGCGATATCATTTATCACGTTAATCCTACAGGGAAATTCGTTATCGGTGGTCCTCACGGAGATACAGGTCTTACGGGTCGTAAAATCATCGTTGATACATACGGTGGTAAAGGTGCGCACGGCGGTGGTGCTTTTTCGGGCAAAGACCCGTCAAAGGTTGACCGCTCGGCTGCTTATGCCGCACGTCATATCGCCAAAAATATTGTGGCTGCCGGCGTTGCCGATGAAATTCTTGTTCAGGTGTCTTATGCCATTGGTGTTGCTCGTCCGATGGGTATTTATGTAAATACCTACGGCACGGCAAAAGTGGATTTGACCGACGGTGAGATTGCAGCCAAAATTGATGAGATTTTCGATATGCGTCCCGCTGCCATCGAAGACAGACTGAAACTCCGTAATCCGATTTATCTCGAAACGGCCTCTTACGGTCATATGGGACGTGTGTACCGCAAAGTGACCAAGAAATTTAAGTCCGATTATTTTGAAGATAAAGAAATGGAAGTGGAATTGTTTACTTGGGAGAAACTCGATTATGTTGACAAAGTGAAAGAAACGTTCGGGATATAATCCCCAAATCCTTACAAACAAAAAAGCCCGCAGCATTTTGCCGCAGGCTTTTTTTATGTTTGATCAACCCATAAAAGCTTATTTGACAATTAGTTTCTCGGTAATAACGGTTTTATTTTCAACTCTGAGGGTATAGAAATAAATGCCGCTTTTCAAATCGGAAATGTCTATTTTCATTTGTCCGGAAATATCCGTAAGCTCAACTCTGCGAACTACCGAACCGAGAATGTTTCTTAACTCGAAATGCACATTGTTTGTATTTGCCGATAAAGCATAGTTCAAAGTTATGGAGTTTGTTGCAGGATTCGGAAATACTTTTGCAGTGACAAGTTTTTTGTCAACTTTGGAAATTCCCACTGCCGAACCTACATTAAATTTAGCAACGAAAGCAATGGAATCGTTTGGTGATTTATCGTTGTAAAAAACGAACATTACATAAGATTTTCCAACATTTCCCCACGAATCAAATTCTCCGACAAAATTGTGTTTATTGGTTTGACCGGCTTTTATTTTAACCGTTCCGTTGCTAACGAATTTTGTCGAATCATAACAATTGTCCCAGCAGAAATAAGCAGAGCTGCCGCCAACGGTGTCAAGTTCCACTTTCTTTAGTCTCACGTCCACATCATTAGCACTGACATTTTTTACACTCATTGAAATTGCAAAAGATACGTGAGCATCGGTGCTTGTGTAAACTATTGTGTCTCCGTTTGATACTTTTCCCGTCGGGGCTGTAAGTTCAAGGCTTTGCGTGAAACCTATTAGTGTTCCTATGTATAAAAAACCGATAAAAAGTAAAATTTTCTTCATAGCTGTAATTTTAATAAATGTGTGTGTTTGCAAATATAATGCCTAAAATAAAGTTTTGCAAATATATTACAAATTATACATACGACCGTTAAAACTACATAAAAGTTGCATTAAAAAGAGTTAAATTTTTTATTTTTCAAGTATTTTATTATTTGGGTGGAAATAAACTAATAGTTTTACCTTTGCACTTTCGATAAACAGAATATAAATCGTAGAAACTATGAAGCCGTTAGTAAGCATAATAATGGGAAGCACATCAGATTTGCCGGTGATGGAAAAAGCGGCAAAGCTTCTGAACGACAACGAGATACCTTTTGAAATCAACGCTTTGTCGGCGCATCGCACACCTGATGAAGTGGAAAAATTTGCCCGCGGTGCCGCAGAAAGAGGAATAAAAGTAATCATTGCCGGAGCAGGGATGGCCGCTCATCTTCCCGGTGTGATTGCCGCTATGACTCCTTTGCCGGTAATTGGCGTTCCGATTAACGCAAGCCTCGACGGTATGGATGCTCTTTTGGCCATTGTGCAGATGCCTCCCGGTATTCCGGTTGCAACCGTTGGTATCAACGGCGCCCTTAACGCAGGAATACTTGCAATGCAAATGCTCGGCGTGAATAATAATGAGGTGT
>Ga0256913_10001112_pt1 | contig 13883 bp, 10 predicted proteins | sample Axial_MatmetaG_FD_185970 | JGI IMG/M metagenome (GOLD analysis project Ga0256913, IMG submission 185970) | Deep-sea worm associated microbial mat communities from Axial Seamount, Juan de Fuca Ridge, Pacific Ocean - Axial_Mat | ecosystem: Environmental > Aquatic > Marine > Oceanic > Microbial...
TTTGATCAGGTAATCAGCAATATTGGAACCGATCGCATCTTCCATAATCGTTTCTTCCTCACTTTTCGTAATCATCACAATCGGAAGATTCGGATAGTTATTTTTCATCCGTTCCAGGGTCTCTATGCCACTTAATCCGGGCATTTGCTCATCCAGAAAAACAATATCATAAGTATGTTCGTTCAGCATATCAATAGCTTCGTCGCCACTGTTCACAGCATCAACGATATAGCCTTTTTCTTCCAGAAAAATAATGTGGGGCTTCAGGAAATCAATTTCATCATCTGCCCATAATATTCTAACTTTTGCCATTTCTTAGTTACATTTGTGTATTGAATGAATGCAGGAATTAATTAAATATTGCATCAGGCGATCCAATACAGACAAAATTAACATTTTTTATGAGGCACCCGGCAACCAACAAACGCAAAATCATCAACGATCCGGTTTACGGTTTCGTTTCCGTCACCGATGAAATCCTTTTCGATATCATTGAGCACCCTTATTTTCAACGGCTACGCAGAATTAAGCAACTGGGACTGGCACATCTTGTTTACCCGGGTGCATTACACACCCGGTTTCATCACAGTCTGGGCACTATGTATTTAATGAATAAAGCTATCGCCGAACTAAGAGCCAAAGGGCAGGCAATCACGGAAGAAGAAGAATTCGGGGCCTTGGGAGCTATCCTTTTACACGACATCGGTCACGGGCCATTTTCGCATGCGCTGGAACATTCTATCGGAAAAGGTATTCATCATGAAGAAATATCCAGGTTATTTATGAGCTTCTTCAACGAACAGCACGACCACAAACTTGATATGGCCATGGCCATTTTCAACAACGAATACGAAAAGAAGTTCCTGCACAAACTGGTTTCCTCACAACTCGACATGGACCGTCTGGATTATCTGAAACGCGACAGTTTCTTCACCGGCGTTTCCGAAGGAACCGTCAACTACGAAAGATTGATCAATATGCTTGACGTGGTAGATGAAGATCTGGTTATCCATGCCAAAGGTATCTATTCAGCCGAGAAATTCATCACTGCCCGCAGATTGATGTACTGGCAGGTTTATCTGCATAAAACAGTCCTGGTGGCAGAATATATGTTGATGGGTGTTCTCCGGAGGGCCAAAGAACTGGTACATAATGGCACCCGCCTTTTTGCAACGCCGGCCTTTGAGTTCTTTTTGAAGAATGACATTGACATGCCAGCATTCCAGAGCAGCGAGGACGCCTTCAGGAATTTTGCCGTGCTGGACGATTTCGATGTGCTTACTTCAATCAAAATGTGGATGAACCACGATGACAAAATCCTTTCCATGCTTAGCCGGGGTATTATTAACAGGCGGTTTTTCAGAATAGAAATGGATAAAGAGAAGTTTTCTGAGGATTATATTGCAAAAATAAAAGCCCTGACGAGAAAAAAATACGGACTTACCGAAACCGAAACAGATTATTTTGTCATCAGCGACGAGACCTCCAATTATGCATATCGGCAGGGAATTGACAAAATAAACATTCTGTATAAAGACGGAACGGTACATGATATTTCAGAGTTATCTGATGACCTGAATATCTCCATATTATCTAAACCGGTTACCAAGTATTTCCTTTGTTATCCGAAAGATATTCATTAAAAATATGCAATTCTTTCAGAAATCCAACGTTTCTGAAATCATTAATATTTCTTTTTTGTTTTTAGTACCTTGCACCAAATTTCTAGCATATGATTTTTACAGCACAACAAATAGCTGAAGCATTGAACGGAAAAGTGGACGGAAACCCGGAAACAGAGGTGTCCAGCCTTTCCAAAATTGAAGAAGGGAAAGAAGGCACTCTTACATTTCTGGCCAATCCGATATATACACCATACATTTATGAAACAAAGGCTTCCATAGTCATTGTGAATGAGGATTTTGTTCCCGAAAAAGAAATCAATGCCACACTAATCAGGGTGAAAAATGCTTACACGGCTTTTGCCCAGTTACTGGAATTATACCAAAGCACAAAAGAAAGACCGGCCGGTATCTCCGACAAAGCAGTCATTGCCGAAAGTGCTACGATAGGCGAAAACGTTTATATCGGCGAGTTTGTTTCGATAGGGGAACACACCGAAATTAAAGAGAACACAAAAATATACCCCCATACAACTATCGGCAGTCGTTGCAAGATAGGAAGCAACACAAAAGTTTATTCAGGCGTCAATATTTATGATGAGTGTGTTATAGGCAACGACTGTACGATACATGCGGGAGTTATTGTTGGTGCCGACGGTTTCGGTTTTGCACCCCAGGACGACAACAATTACAACAAAGTTCCGCAGATAGGAAACGTAATCATTGAAGACCGTGTAGAAATTGGTGCCAACACAACTATTGACAGGGCAACTTTAGGTTCAACAATCATTCGAAAAGGGGCCAAAATTGATAACCTCATCCAGATTGCTCATAATGTAGAGATTGGAGAAAATACGGTAATTGCCGCACAAACGGGAATTTCGGGATCAACAAAGATCGGTAAGAATTGTATGATTGGCGGACAGGTCGGTATTATTGGTCATCTGGTCATTGCTGACGGCGTGAAAATTGCCGCCCAGGCAGGTGTCGGTAAAAGCATCACTGAAGAAAACGCCATCGTAGAAGGTTCACCCGCTTTTAACATTCGTGATTATCAACGTTCCTATGTACATTTCAGACGACTGGACAGGATTGTTAAACGGATTAATGAACTGGAAAGAAAGCTGAAAGGAAACTCTTAAAAGCAGGTCTGGCAACGCATGCTCCATGTATCTCTGCCCAAATTCATTGTATTTAAAAATTCTTACTTTTGCACGATTATTACTAATATAATTCTCTTCTAATTTTTTATGTCAGATAAACAGAAGACAATAGAAAAATCCGTAACTGTTGAGGGATCAGGTTTGCATACGGGTCAAAACGGCTCTTTGACGTTTAAACCGGCACCCGCTAATCACGGAATAAAGTTTAAGCGTGTTGACATAGAAGGGCAACCTGTCATTGAGGCTGACATCAATCATGTAGTAAGCACTGACAGGGGTACAACAATTGCCAAAAACGGAGCTTCTGTTTATACGATTGAGCATGTGCTGGCAGCACTTATGGGCTTAGGTATAGATAATGCACTGCTTGAGATAAACATGGAGGAGATCCCCATTAAAGACGGATCTTCAAGATTCTTTGTGGAGGCCCTTAAAGAAGCCGGAATTAAAGAACAGGAAGCCCGAAAAGAGTTTATAGAGATCAGGGAAACCATTGAATATTCGTTACCTGATGAAAATATTCTACTGCGGATTGAACCTGATGATCATTTGTCCATTGATGTAACAATTGATTTTGACACAAAAGTACTGGGAGAGCAAACAGCCCGGCTTGACAGGATCGAAGACTTTGTAACGGAAATAGCCCCTTGCAGAACTTTTGTATTCCTTCACGAACTGGAATTTTTACTAAACAACAATTTAATTAAAGGCGGTGATCTGAGCAGTGCCATTATTTTTGTTAACCGGGAAATATCCCAGCAGGAACTGAACCGCCTGGCCAAGTTGTTTAACCAACCAAAAGTTGACGTAAAAAAAGAAGGTATATTAAATAACCTTGACCTCTATTTTAACAATGAACCGGCACGTCATAAGTTACTTGACATGATAGGCGACCTGGCTTTATTAGGCAAACCCATCAAAGGAAAAATTACAGCTGTAAAACCCGGCCACATGCCTAACACACAGTTTGCCAAAATGATATATGAACACTTAAATACAAGACAGAAGATGATGAAAGAACCGCCATTTGACATTTATGCCAAACCTGTTTATACGATAGATCAGATAAAGAATATCATTCCTCACAGGCCTCCGTTCCTGCTTGTTGATAAAGTTCTGGAATTAAGCGACGAACATATTATTGCGCTGAAGACTGTTACGATGAATGAACCGTATTTTACCGGTCACTTTCCGGATGAACCAATCATGCCTGCCGTAATTATGGTAGAAGCTATGGCACAGGCAGGCGGTATTTTTGTTTTAAGTAAAGTGGATGAACCGGAATTATATTCGACTTATTTTCTGAAAATATCGGAAGCACGTTTCCGCAGAAAAGTTGTTCCCGGAGATGTACTGGTATTTTCGATCGAACTGGCAGCTCCCATCAAGCGAGGTGTATGCACGATGAACGGAAAAGCTTATGTCGGTAACGAAGTTGCTGTCGAAGTGTCACTCACTGCTCAAATTATTAAAAACAAAGCATAACTCAGATGAATCAACCTCTGGCATATGTCCATCCACAGGCGAAGATTGCAAAAAATGTCGTTATTGAGCCTTTCGTTAACATTGAAAAGAATGTTGAGATAGAAGAGGGAACCTGGATAGGTTCGAATGTGACCATCATGGAGGGTGCTCACATTGGAAAAAACTGCAAGATCTTTCCGGGGGCCGTTATTGCTGCCATCCCTCAGGATCTTAAATTTGACGGCGAAGAGACTTCTGTTGTTATCGGTGATAACACAACCATACGTGAATTTGTTACCATCAACCGGGGCACCAAAGCCAGCAACACCACCATCATCGGTAATAATTGCCTGTTGATGGCTTATGTACATATAGCCCACGACTGTATTATAGGTAATAATGTGATCCTTGCCAACGCCTGTAACCTGGCCGGGCACATCATCATAGATGATTGGGCTATCATCGGCGGCCTGACTGCCGTACACCAGTTTGTACACATCGGTGCTCATGCTATGGTATCGGGAGGAAGTATGGTAAGAAAAGATGTACCTACTTTTGTCAAGGCAGGACGTGATCCCCTGTCATACATTGGTGTCAATTCTATTGGCCTGAGAAGAAGAGGTTTTACGAATGAGCGGATTAATGCTATTCAGGAAGTTTACAGAGTATTATTCCTGCGTGGACAGAACATATCACAGGCCGTCAGGTATATTGAAGCCAACCTGCCTTCAACACCAGACAGAGATGAAATACTGAGTTTCATCAACAACTCGCAGCGCGGCCTTATGAAAGGCTACACAAGAATGAAAGACCGTATTTAAAAGATTAAATTAAAAACATAAAACACATGGCTACAACAGCAGATTTCAGAAACGGACTATGTATAGAATACAATAGCGAATTATGGACCATTGTTGAATTCCAGCACGTTAAACCCGGAAAAGGGCCTGCCTTTGTCAGAACCAAACTGAAAAACGTAAAAACCGGACGCGTTTTGTCCAACACATTCACTTCGGGTGTTAAAATTAATGTTCAGCGTATTGAAAACAGACAGTACCAATATCTGTACAACGACGGAGATATGTACCATTTTATGAATACGGAAAATTACGAGCAGACTTTTATTGATAAAAGCATGATTTCGGCTCCCGAACTTCTGAAAGAAGGAGAAATGGTACAAATAGCTTTTCATACTGAAACAGATTCAGCCATTTCGTGTGAGATGCCTACTTATGTAACATTAAAAGTAACTTATACCGAGCCCGGAGAAAAAGGAAATACAGCTACCAATACATTCAAAGACGCCGTGGTAGAAACAGGAGCAACAGTTAAAGTCCCGTTGTTTATAAACGAAGGTGACCTGGTCAAAATAGATACCCGTAGTGGTGAGTATTCTGAACGTGTAAAAGCATAAAAATGGACTTCCCAAAACCTCTACACATAACAGAGATTGCCCGAATTATCGGAGCAGAAATCAAAGGCAATCAGGAAGCTGTAGCCATTGGCCTTAATGAAATACACGTTGTCAGAGAAGGGGACGTTACTTTTGTTGACCATCCCAAATACTACAACAAGGCTCTCGATTCCGAGGCAACAGTTATTATCATTGATAAGGCAGTTCCCCCTCCGGAAAATAAAACATTACTTATTCACCCTGCTCCGTTTGATGCTTTCAACAAGCTGATCTTAAAATTCAGGTCATTTCAAAAAGCTGAAAAATCAATCAGCGACACAGCCAGGATAGGTAAAAATACAGTCATCCAGCCGGGAGCTTTTATCGGTCACAATGTGGTGATTGGTGATAACAGCATCATACATGCCAATGCCACTATATATGACAACAGCATTATAGGTAACAATGTCATCATTCATGCCAACTCGGTTATTGGGGCAGACGGATTCTATTTCCAACGGAGAGAACAGGGCTATGTAAAATTCCATTCAGCCGGTGGCGTGATCATCGAAGACGATGTGGAGATCGGATCCGTATGTACGATCGACATAGGCGTTACAGGAAACACTGTGATAGGGAAAGGCACAAAAATGGATAACCATTGTCAGATAGGCCATGATACACGCATTGGCAAAAACTGCCTTATCGGAGCTTTTGCTGCTATTGCCGGCGTAACTATTATTGAGGATGATGTTATATTATGGGCAAGGGTTGCAATAAACAAAGACATAGTTATCAAAAAAGGTGCTGTTATTCTGGCTACATCAGCTGTGGACAAATCTTTGGAAGGTGATACAGTTTATATGGGCTCTCCGGCAATCGAAGCACGGAAATACTGGCGTCAGTTTGTAGCCATGAAACAATTACCCGAATTATTAAAGAAATTCGGGAAAAAGTAGCTAACCTACACGCATCTTTACAAAATATAATTTGAACTTCTTGTTGGACCAGATTATTTCCAGGTCGTTCTTATGGCTTTTGATAAAATGGTCTAAAGCCGGGTTCGCCAGATTTACATTTGTCAGCAAATAATGTGTTCCCGTCTTCTTTAATAGACGGATTATATCCTCATCACTGTCATTCAGCTCATTACAGACAGCATCTCTTCCCGTATAAAGAGCCAGCACGCGGGGCTTCAGAAACAAAATCACTTCATCTTCACCTATATTGTTCCGTATGAAATTAAAAGCCTCCCGGGAAGTTTGTTCCTGAGGTCCCGACAGGATTTTTACCGGCTTTTTAATGATATCTGTTAATTCCGGCACATATTGCCCTAAAAGAAAAATGGCCATAAAGGTTATTGCCAGATGTTTGTTAATCGTGTAATTCCATCTTACAAAGCGCAATCCGTTTCCGGCATAATATAAAGCTATTGGAAAAACAGGCAGCAAAAACCTGAAACCGGATAATTGATAGGGATAGATAAAAAGCATTAACAGATATGCCGAAAAAATAAAAAACAGAAGATCTTTTTTACTGTTAATCAGTCCAACCAGAAACATGGTAAGCATCACAGATTGGGTGATCAACACGACAAAATAAAAGTCATCAAAACTCCTGTGGAAAAACTTCAGAAATGTATCTGTATATAAAGTTATGTTTGACAACATAATATGCCATAAACCGCCACGGATAAAATGATGAGCATAAAGCTGAAGATCCGAAGGAATATGAAATATCAGCTTGTTAATGACAAGCACGCCCGCAAGGGCGGAAACAGCTGGGAGAACCAATTGTCCGGCAGTTTCTTTCCACTTCTCCGGAGCTTTTACAATCAGAAAGACCGCATAAGCAAAAACAGCAACCGGAATGACCAGGCCTGCTGATTTGACAAGCATGGCTACGCCCATGGACAGGGAGATAATCCAGCCGGGAGCTTTACGAAGATAAAGCAAAATCGTTAACAGAAAAAAGAGAGCAAAAGGAACATCTGCCAGGATTTCGTTTTTAAACCGGATCGTCCAGGGGTTATAAATCACCAGCAACACTAATATCAGGGATATTGTTCTGGAAAAGAAACGACGAAAAAAAAGTTGCTGAACCAGAGCCAGAAGTAAAATAAAGAAACTCATGAAAGCAATCAGGGGCCTGATGTCATTTCCATAGAAATAAACAACCGGAGATAATAACAAAGGGAAGCCTACAGGATAAACGGCCGGCCCTAACAAGGGCGCCTGTTCATTATAGATGTAATGTGTTTGTGTTACTGCCTGCCCTTTGACAATTTGCATGGCTTCGCTGATGTACATGGCAAAATCGCCTCCCCAGTCGCTGGATATCTCCCGCCCGATAAAAACTGCGGGAAAGGTTAGCAGCAGAACCAGTACAAGGTCATAATGATCCGATAGAAATTGTTTAACACTCACCGGTTTACATATAACTACATCATTCTTAACAAATGTACGAAATTAACATGAGGAGGAATGTCTTCCGACAACCTGCCCGACGTATAAAAAATCTGTTGTAACCTGAAGTTAAGAGGATAATTCTTCAAAAGCAGGATCTTCTTTTCTGCCCGTATGATACACATCCAAAGCCACAATGATCGCCGTGAAGCCCCAGAACGGAACGGAAAGTTTATCGGTATCCAGGAAATTATTCAGGAAACCGTGTGACATATATGTAATCAGGCCAAGAGTCGTCATCAGGCTTAAGAACTTAACTTCCTTATTCCCGCGTTTATACACCCGGAGGCCTGTATAAATAATCAGAATAAACATGGATAAAACAATGAGAATACCCACGACACCCATTTCGGAAAGCGGCCCCAGATATTCACTATGGGCATTCCCCCTGTCTCCCAGGTTAGTACTGATAATCGTTTTTTCCTTTGATCTCTGGTAAGGCGCATAGACAAACTGATAAGTCCCCGGTCCCCATCCAAAAACCGGACGGTCATGGAAAAGTCTTATCGCTGCCTGCCATCGGTTAATACGTTCCAGGTTAGAAGCATCAGAGGAAATATTTGTGATTGACTGGACGTGCTCCACAAAGTTTGCTGACGAATCCTGTTTATTCTTTTCCAGAGAATCCAGTATCTGATGCTGGAAAGTAAAAAAGATACCCAGCAATACCGCCGCTGTAATAATTAACCAGTAAAACCTGATCCGGAACATCACCATAAGGAAAACGGCGAAAGCAATAATAATACTGATCCAGGCCGCTCTGCCGTATGAAAATATAATCGCTACAACAAAAATCAAAAATATAAAGAAGTTAAGCAGTTTAACCGGCTTGCTAAGCCCCGGATAAAACATGAACCCCACCACTACCGGAAAATAAATGGCCAGTGCAGCGCCGTAAGCCGTGTGATCATTGTAAAACGGCGTCATTACCCAGTGCCCGGCTTCTTCCTCAAATCCGAATCGGGAATGGTTAACCAGGGTGTAAACAATTACAATAATCAGAGAACCGATATAGAGCCAGTAAAATCTTTTAATATTGGACAACTTCCTGAACATCAGAGTTGCCACAAAATAGAACGGAATAACAAACCAAAGTCTGGAGATCAGATATTTTACCGAAACAACAGGAAGTTCACTTGTGAAGGAGGTGATCAGCATCCATAAAAGGTCTGCATATATGATATAAGATATCGGATGGTTAGCGATATTTTTATCGTAATTTTTATGCAGGATCAGGTTGGCAATAAACAACAAGACAACACCCAGCATCAATGGTTCGGTAGGCAATGAGATACCAAACCCCATTTCAAGATCTTTTATGTTTACAGCAAGCGGAGTGAAGAATGTGATCAGCAGAATGATCTTATCTAATGAAACCAGATAATAGTATAAAACGACAAGAAATAAAGGCAACAGAAAAAACCAATAGAAGTCTTTTTCCAATATCAAATAGAAATTGACTATTAGAAAAAGGGCTGTTATTGCATATACCCAAAATATTTTTGCCTTTTCAGCCATAAGATGCTCAGGAGCGTATGATTATGATCTTTTCCGGCTCTCCAGAATAAAAATTACTAAAGTAGCCAGTACAAATGATGCCAGGGCTACCACAACAACAATAAGCCATCGAATAGGATAGGCTTTCTTATCTGCAGGAAACGGATGCGAAACGATATTCGAATAGGTAAGATTGGAATTATAAAACCTCATAGCTAATTCATAATCTTCCTTGATACTTACATAAGATGTAGCCTCTTCCTCAATCATCCTGACCAGTTCTACCAACTCGCCGCCATAATTTTGCATATTCTTGAATAAACGGTCAACTTCTTTTGAATTGATATGACTGGCGTTATTTCCATAAACGGTTTTCAAATATCCCCGCATTATTTCCTGGCTTTCATATTCATATTGAATGATTCCGTGCTCGGTTCCCAGTTTAATCATCCGGTTCTTCAAAGAATCCAGGGCATTACGTTTCTTCTGTAGTTGATTCGCATACATTTCAATTACTTCCGCATACTTTGATTTATGCAGATCACTGATCTTTTCATCATAAAAATGAATAATGGCTTCCACCATCAGGGCAGCCGTATCCGGATTATGATCCAGAACTTCAATCCGAACCGATTCATAAGGAGTTTTACTGATACTTACTTTTTCCTTGTACTCGTTCAATAAAGCCGTACGAAAATATTTATACTCCGGGTTGATGTCGTAATGTTTTGCCAGGTTGAACTTTTCAATAACACTGTCTTTGATATCCTGTGAATTGAGTATTTGTAACATCTGTTCCGTTTCACTTTCTTCCGAATACGACTCAACATTTGCCGGATAGACAACCGCATATGATTTGTATAAAGGAGTGATGAAGACGGGCATTGAAAATATAGCTGCCAATAATGCAGCAATCACCACAATTATCAGCAGATGTGTTTTCCACTTCGTAAGCACATCTATCAGATTGGCACTTTTAAAATAATTTTCCATTTGTATTATAAAGTTATCTCTTTGATTTTTATCTGAAATTCTTTCTTTTTCCCGGTTTTCTGTTTTTTCTTCTACTACAGTGGCCAGTTCCTTTTTATCTTGCTCTACTTCTTCTTGAACTATCTTTTCTTTCTTTGGAGATAGAGAAGAATTCTCCCACCCTACTTTTTTAATTTTTTTTTTTGAGACAACCTCAAAATTGTCACCAAAAAGTTCAATAAATCCAAAAACTATCATGGCAAGGAATAAAGCCGACAGGAGGGTAATCATAACAATCAGCCACCTGATAGGATATGATTTCTTCTCCGCTTTATAGGCACTACTCACCACAAATTTATGAGGAAGGTTCTCCGTCGCATCCACTTTAGCCTCCTCATACTTAGCTTTCAACTCACTTAATTGCTTCTTATCATGCTCCAGAGCGTCCCTTAAAGACACATACGCACCACCGTATTTGGCAAGCACCTCAAGTTTTTGTTCCAGTCTGTTAACTCCGGCTGTATTTCCTCTGGCCATTTCAATAGCCAACTGCCTGTTGAACATTTCCGACTGACTTTCATAATCATGAACTCCCAATCCGCGTAAAACCGTTAAGGAATCTTCCTTTTTCTGTACCTCATTCTTTAAAGAAAGATATTCCCCTTTAACAATCTTAAAAGCTTTACGGGCAACCTCTTTCTGCATCTCGTTTATAGTGGAGTCAACCAGTTCTCCCACGTCGTTGGCCATGTCTGCCGCCAGTTGAGGATCCTCATCGTAAACCGTAATCTTAACGGCCATATACTCCGTCCGCCGGAATTTAAAATTATTCTCATACTGTTTGTAGAGGTTGGTCATTTTAAATTTCGAGTTGCTTTTAATCCGGTAATGACTCAACAATCCGTATTTTTCAATGATCCTGTCACGTATCTTATTGGAGTTGAGAATCTGAAGCATCTGTTCTGTCTGTTCATCCTCACCAAATTCCAGTATATCCTTGTTATTTCCGGGGTTATCACTCAACAAAACCTTGGAAATCGAATTACTGGCTGTCGGATAAAGAATGACCGTTGACTTGTAAAGAGGCTTAATAAAATACGGGGATGAAAAGATAACTGCTGCTATAACAGCTACTACTCCAATGACAGCCAGGTGTTTCTTGTATTTAAGAATCACCTGCATGATCAACCCCGAAAAAAAAGGCTTATTCACATGATCGTTTAACTCCATGCTGTTCTTTTAGGGCATCAAAAATAGAAAATTTTGCTGAATTGGCAACGTAAATAAATGATTTAGCTGCTTAAATCAGCTTCTCAGAATAGAAATAAACTCCTTTATATTCAATAATTTCAATAAAAATGAGATCAATAAACCCGTCAGGAGCATCAGCAACATGGAAATAATCCAGTTTCCCTGATAAAACGTTTCAAGTACATATCCTGTCAGCAATAACAAAACAACCGTAAAAAACAGTCTGAATATCAGCTTATAATTTACATTAAACCGGAATATTCTGTACGCAAGGTAAATCTGGAGTAAAGCAGTTACCCCCTGCGCCGTCAAATTGGCATAAGCCGAACCAAGTGCAAAGAACTTTGGAATGAGCAATACATTTAAAACAATGTTGGCCACCAGACTTATCAATGCAAACAGGTTAAGGTGGTACAAATTGTTGTTAGCTGTCAGCAGGGTTCCGAAAATATAAATAGACGAAACGAAAACCAGGCTGAACATCAACAGTTTGAAAATCCCGGCCGATAAAACAATACGGTCAAGATAAGCCTCGTATGGCTCTGCTTCACCCTGTGTATATAATAACTGCATAATGTGCTCGCTGTAGAACAGAGATGTTATGGCAATAATCAGTGTGCCTGAAATGATAATAGAGAAGGAAAGCTTTACCAATTCTGCTACCGACTGTTTTTCTTTGATCATTTTAGAGAACAGAGGCAGAAGCAACACGGGAAACAGCAAGGCAAAATTTTGTCCGGCATCCAGTAAACGGAAAGCCTGTGCATAAATACCCGATTGTTCATTTCCAAACGACCCCCCAAGTATTTTCTGTATCAATACCGGATCTATACGGCTGTAAAAGCTCATCAACAATACCAAGAGGGCGAAAGGAAGGCTTTTTTTCAGGATCATCAGGAAAAAGATTGGGTTCCATCTGAGACGAAGGCGACCCGAATGATACAAAACAACGATCAATGCCACCAGGGCCGTAAACAGGTAAGCCACCGTTTGGGCATAGACAAACCATTCAATGACAAAATGTTCCCTGAAGCTACTCACCCAGATGAGCATCCCGCAAATGAAGATCATAAGCAGGCGGTCCAGTACTGACAAAACACTCTCCGTTTTGAAAAGCAATAATCCTGAAATATTGGACCTCAGATATAAGATGAAAGACAACAGAAACTGGTTAAATCCCACCCAAGCCAGCAAATACAGCTGTCGGCCATCATAACCCCATATCCAACCGACAACAAAAATGACTATACCATACACCACTCCCAATAAAACTTTAAGCGTACTTATACCCGCCAGATGCTTATTTAAAAGCTGATTGTTCTGGGCGATGTTCCTGTTATTGAAATTAGTGATCCCAAGATCGAGAATGATGTAAAAAAGATACGAGAAGTTGAGTATCGTAAAATAAAACCCGTATTCTTCCGGCCCGGTAACATTCTGAACCTGACGGTCAACGCCGAATATCCAGAAAGGTTTTACCAAAAGGTTCAAAAAAACTAGAAATGCCAGGTTTTTTAAAAACTTCTTTTGCATCGGGGCAAAGGTAGGCAGTTTTAGCTAACTTCAAAATGATATTAAGCTTCTTTAAGGACTGTGGTAACATTAATTTTAAGATATTTGCCCTACAGGTTCATACCAATTTAACCGTATTGAAAATAGCTGTAAATACACGTCTTTTATTAAGCCATAAATTGGAAGGTATCGGATGGTTTATGTACGAAACGCTGCGCCGCATCGTGAAAGCTCACCCGGAACATACTTTTTATTTTATTTTCGACCGGAAATTTGACCCTAAGTTTATTTTTGCCGACAATGTTATTCCTGTCGTAGTCTTCCCTCCCACCCGGCATCCGGTCTTGCAATACACCTGGTTTGAATATGCCATCCCTCGTGAATTGAAAAAAATCAAACCTGATTTGTTTCTCTCTCCTGATGCTTATAACTCATTGCGTTCACCTTTCAAAAACCTGATGGTCATTCACGATCTGAATTTTGAACATTATCCGGATAAGATGCCTCCTTTAGTCAGGAAATACTACCGTTACTTCACACCGAA
>Ga0256913_10001113_pt1 | contig 13883 bp, 12 predicted proteins | sample Axial_MatmetaG_FD_185970 | JGI IMG/M metagenome (GOLD analysis project Ga0256913, IMG submission 185970) | Deep-sea worm associated microbial mat communities from Axial Seamount, Juan de Fuca Ridge, Pacific Ocean - Axial_Mat | ecosystem: Environmental > Aquatic > Marine > Oceanic > Microbial...
ATCGGGGAGAAAGAATTAAAACTAAAGGTAAATGAATATGGAGAACTTTTAGGGTTTAATGAAAGTTATATCCAATCCCAACTTCAAGCATATTATTTAAATGCTGAATATGGTAAACTCTTTAATAATGAGGGACTTCTTAGAATTAGGTTAAATAGTGATTTGGATGAGAGTATAGATTCTATAAAAGAGGTTGAACTTCAAGTTCCAAATAAAAACCAAAAAATAGCATTAAAAGAGATAGCAGATTTTATCTATAAAAGAGGTTTTGTAACGATAAAAAAAGAAGATGGTCATAGAATTAGAAGTGCATTTGCTTCGTTAGATAAAAATATTATAACATCTCATGAAGTTATGCAAAAACTACAACCTGTTTTAACAAAATTAAAAGATGAAGGGTTTAAGGTATTTGTAAAAGGGGAAGAAAAAGAGAATAAAAAAAATATAAAAGAGATGCTTCAAGCTGGGATTATAGCTATCTTTTTAATATTTATAACTCTTGTTTGGTTGTTTGATTCTATCGTTAAATCTTTGATAGTTATAAGCACTATTCCACTTGTTCTTTTAGGTGTTTATGTTGGGCATTATATTATGGGATTAAACCTTTCTATGCCTGGAATGATAGGGATAGTTGGACTTGCTGGAGTTGTTGTAAATGATGGGCTTATAATGGTTGATTTTATCAAAAAAGCAAAAGATTCCGAAGAGCTTATGAAAAGGGCTAAAACTAGACTTCGTCCTATTTTATTAACATCTCTAACAACTGTTTTAGGGCTTTTTACTTTGATGTTTTTTGCTTCTGGTCAAGCTATGATACTTCAACCTATGGCAATTTCACTAGGTTTTGGTATAGCATGGGCAACAGTTTTAAATCTTATATATATCCCATTACTTTATGCAGTTGTTTACAGGATAAGGTAATTTTTGTATGATTACATGTAAAAGAGTTTGGAGAATATAGTGAGATATTTATTTATTGTAGTTTTTGTTTTTTTCTTGATGGGATGTTCTTCAAATAAACTTCAACCAGAAGATATAAAAAAATTACAATCATATATGATTTATCAACATCCTTCTTCTTCATTATATTATCTTGCTTTAGATGATGTAAAAAGTCATTATCCAAAAACAGGCTTTTATCCTTTAGAACATAACTATGATGCTTTTATAGCAAGAATTGCATTGATAGAAAGAGCAAAAAAATCTTTAGAATTACAGTATTTTATATTTGAAAATGATGAAACCTCTATCGTTATAGTTCAAAAACTTTTAGAAGCAGCAGATAGAGGAGTAAGGGTAAGAATTTTAATAGATGATTTGTTGAAAAAAGATGACGATAATCTCATAGCTTCTTTAGCAGTTCATAAAAATATAGAGATAAAACTTTTTAATCCTACAAAATTTAGAAAGTTTTTAGGTTGGATTCAACTTGCTTTTAATGTTGATACATTGGGTAGAAGGATGCACAATAAACTTTTAATAGCAGATAATTCTGCTGTTATTTTAGGTGGAAGAAATATAGAAAACATCTATTATGGAGCTGATAATAAAAGAATCTTTATAGATAATGATATACTTGCTATAGGTCCATTAGCTATAGAAGCTGTAAATTCTTTTGAGATGTATTGGCATTCAAATATATCAAAAAATATAAAAGATATATATAATGGTGATGATTTATATGATTTGAATAAAATAAAAAAAGAGGTAAATAATCTTATAAAAATTTATGAAAAACACGATTTTGCAAAAGATTTGGAAAATAGAAAACTTACAAGTTATATAAGAAATGAGAATATTCCACTTATATATGGAAAAGCAAAATTATATTATGATATACCTACTAAGATAACTATGAGTGAGGAAAATACTCATACCCATTTAAGTGAGCATCTACTTCCTATAGTTAATAATGCTAAAAAATCTTTAATAGTTATAAATCCATATTTTATGCCTAATAAGAAGATGATAAAAAATATACAAAAATTGCTTGATAGAGGTGTAAAAGTAACTGTTTTAACAAATTCTTTAGCTACAAATGATGCCATAGGAGTTTATGCGGCTTATTCTACATATCATAAAAAACTTTTAAAAATGGGAGTTGAACTTTATGAGTTAAGTCCTTATTCGTTTGATTATATATATAAAAATCAAAAATATAGAAAAAATAAAATCCCTAGAAGTTCATTACATGCAAAGACTATGATAATAGATGATGATATCTTCATTATTGGTTCTGCAAATTTAGACCCTAGGTCTATAAAATTAAATACAGAAGTTGTTGCTGTTATCTATTCAAAAGAGTTAGTTTCTTATGAAAAAAAGATATTTTATGAAACTATAAAACTTGAAAATGTTTATAAGCTTTCTTTATCAAAAAGGGCAGATGTTTATTGCTTTGGAACTTGTATTCCTCAAGATGATACACAAATAGTTTGGACTACAAAAAAAGATAATAAAACTATAAAATACTATAATAACGATGCAGATGGAGGTTTTTTTAGAAGATTTACTTCAAATATTTCCAGATATATACCATTAGATAAATATTTATAAAGGAATTGATTTATGAAAAGTGATAAAGAAAGATGGAATAAACGATTTAAAGAAAAACCGTTTCGTGATTATGTTGAACCGGTAGTTAAAAAATATATAAAGAAAGCCAAAAAAGGGTATGCTTTAGATATTGCTTGTGGTCAAGGAAGAAATACACATTTTCTAGCTAAAAACGGATTTGAAGTTGATGCAGTTGATTTTAGTGATTATGCTTTGTCACAGATAAAAAATAATGAAAATATCCATAAGATAGAAGTTGATTTGGATGAATATAACTTAGAGAAAAATAAGTATGATTTAGTAATAAATATCAACTACTTAAATAGAAGATTTTTCCACCAAATAAAAGAAGCATTAAAACCTGATGGTATTGTAATATTTGAAACTTTCATTATAGCTCATGGAGATTTTGATAATCCTAAAAATCCTGAGTATCTTTTAAGAACAAATGAACTTTTACATGCTTTTATAGGGATGGAAATTATCTACTATGAAGAGAAATTCGATATCAACTTAAGAGGTGAAGAAACAAGAGTAGCTTCTCTTGTTGCAAAAAAGAGATGTTAAATCTCTTTTTACATGTAAGGCTATACCATACCTACTATGATATTTAGCCATTCTATAACAACTAAAGGTCCTAAAACTCCAACTATTAGTCCAATTAAAAGAAAATCTCTTGAAGAGAGTCGTTTTGATGAATAAACAAGGGCATTTGGAGGAGTTGATACTGGTAAAAGCATTGCATTTGATGAACTTAAAGCAATAATAACAGCACTGATAATTAAAAATACTGTATCATCTGGAAATAAACTTGTAGATATTGCCATAATAATAGGGATGATTATATTTGCTGCTGCGGTATTGCTCATAAAGTTTGAGATAATCACAATAAGATATGAAAATGATACAACAAGTAATATTTCATCCATACTTGAAAGAGGTAATAAGTTAGCGATATATACAGCTAAACCTGTTTTTGAAACTGCAAGTCCTAAAGAAAGCCCTCCCATTATTAAAAATAAAACATCCCAAGGAAGTTTTCTTATATCTTCACTATCAATTATACCTGTTGCTGTAAATACAACTATAGGTAAGAAAGCAACAACAGCAGTTGGTATATGATGGATTGAAGTTGTAAGCCAAAGTATAAGTGTTGTTAAAAAGATAGCAATAACAGTATATTTTTCAAAAAGATTTGTTTCATTTTCATTTGTTTGATTAAGAGTTGTATTTATATGTTCTTGATTTGATGGATACAATTTTAATAAGATAAAATACATTATTACCAAAAGTAAACTAGCAGGTGGAATTGCATAAAACATCCATGTTAAAAAATCAGGTGCATTTTTGCCTAAAGCACCAACTGCTATTGCATTTGGAGGTGTTCCTATTATTGTTCCCATTCCTCCCAAATTTGCTGATATTGCAATACCAAGAAGTATAGCTTTTGAAAAAGGGTTATTTTTTTCAAGATTATTTATTATAGGCATAATGATTGCTAACATCATTACAGTCGTAGCAGTATTTGATACAAACATAGAAAAAACAAATGTAACCCCCATAAGGGCCATAAGAATTTTAGAAGGTTTATCTCCAGACAATAAAAGGACTTTTTTTGCTATAAACATATCTAGTTTTGTTTTTGAAACTCCACTAGCCAAAATAAAGCCAGATAAAAATAAAAATATTAAACTACTAGACCAAGGTTCTATAAATATTTTCCAATCATCTTGATTTTTAGCAAATACTCCATTTGGCTCACCCAATATAACAATTTCTAAACCAACAAGTAAAATTGAAACTGCAAAAGCAGGGATAGCTTCACTAACCCAAAGTCCTAAAGAAAATAAAACTATAAAAAGTGTTGCTTTTGAAGCTTCATTCATCCCATCATAAGTAGGAATATATGTAAAAGTTAAAGCAAAAATAAGAGAAAAAATAAAATAAATAACAGATTTCTTAATTGAAAAATGATAGTTATTTAAGATTTTTAAGACTTCTCTTCTTGTATGTTCTACCAAGATAACTTCCTTTTTTAGTGTAATTTTAGCAAAACAAAACCACACTTTTGGTATAATCGCACAAAATTTTAAACTAGAGGTTTTAAATGCAAAAAAATATAAACGGAAAAGTTTGGAGATTTGGTAAAGATATCGATACCGATTTGATTATAGCAGCAAGATATCTAAACACTTCTGACCCAAAAGAATTAGCTAAACATGTTATGGAAGATGCAGACCCTGAGTTTGTAAATAAAATGACTCCTGGAGATATTATAGTAGCTGATGAAAATTTTGGATGTGGAAGTAGTCGTGAGCATGCTCCTATAGCACTAAAAGCTGCAGGTGTAGCTGCAGTAGTTGCTCCAACTTTTGCCAGAATTTTTTATAGAAATGCTTTTAATATGGGGCTTCCTATATTTGAACTTAAAGAAGCAAACGAGATAAAAGAGGGTGATGAAATAGCTATAGATATGAATAATGGAACCATCACCAACAAAACTCAAAATAAAACATATAAATTTAATCCAATTCCAGAATTTATGCAAGAATTGATAGATGCTGGTGGATTAATGAGTTTTGCAAAAAAAGAATTAGAAAATAAATAGAAGGTAAGAGATGAATAAATATAAAATAGCACTAATTAAAGGGGACGGAATAGGTCCTGAAATTATAGATGAAGCAGTAAAAGTTTTAGATGCTGTAGCTTCTTGTTATGATTTTGATTTTGAATATGAAGAGCTTTTAATGGGTGGAAATGCTTATGATATAACAGGCAATCCACTTCCTGCTGAAACTATTACTAAATCATTAAACTCTGATGCTGTTTTATTTGGAGCTATTGGTGGTGAAAAATGGGATAACCTACCAAGAGAGAAAAGACCTGAAAGTGGACTTCTTCGCTTTAGAAAAGAACTTGGTGTTTATGCAAATCTTCGCCCTGCTGTTGTTTATGATGAACTAGTAAATGCTTCATCACTAAAGTCTGAAGTAGTAAGTGGTGTTGACTTAATGGTTGTTAGAGAGCTAATAGGTGGTATATATTTTGGTGAGCCAAAAGGTAGAGATGAAAATAAAGGCTTTAACACTATGGTTTATACAAAGCCAGAAATAGAAAGAATAGCACACCAAGCTTTTAAAATAGCAATGAAAAGAAATAAAAAAGTATGTTCTATAGATAAAGCTAATGTTCTTGATGTATCTCAGCTTTGGAGAGATACAGTAACTGAAATTTCAAAAGAGTATCCAGAAGTTGAACTGACTCATATGTATGTTGATAATGCAGCAATGCAGTTAATAAGAGACCCTAGACAATTTGATGTTATGCTTACTGGAAATATTTTTGGTGATATTTTAAGTGATGAAGCAAGTATGCTAAGTGGCTCAATCGGACTTTTACCATCAGCTTCCATAGGGGATAAAGTTGGAGTTTATGAGCCTATTCACGGCTCTGCTCCGGATATTGCAGGACAAGGTATAGCTAATCCGATAGCAACTATTTCAAGTGCTTCTATGATGCTTAGATTTGCTTTAGGAGAGATAGAAGCAGCAGATAAAATCGATAATGCTATAAAACAAACATTGTCTGAGGGTTATAGAACAAAAGATTTAGCAGCTTTTGATGCAAAAGAAGTTTGTTCTACAAGTGAGATGGGTTCTATTATAGCTAATTATGTAGTAAAATGACTAAAACAGTAACCCTAGCAAATATATATGAACTTCAAGGCTTAAAAGAAGAAGCCTTGGAAATATATAAAGAAGTATTAAAAAAAGACCCAAATAATTCTGAAGCTAAAATAGCTATCAGAAGACTATCTGGGATGAGAAAAAAGTTTTTGGGTGTTGATGAAGGTATGAAAGATTTTTTTGTCAAAATGGATAGTGAGGTTGAATTTAAAGAATTTGAAAGGTGGCTTGCTAAAATATGGATAGATTAGAAGATGTTATTCTCTCAACATTAGCTGAAATTCAAGAGAATGTTCCACAAAAAGAAGAAACTAAACCTTCAGTAGCAAAAGAGAAAGAAAAGCAAGATATTCAGCCTAAAATATCACAGGAAAAGCAAATTCAAACACAAACAGAATCAAAAGAATATCTGCCACCCCAAAAAGAAAAAAAGTCTATACTTTTAAATAAAGAAAACTTCTATAAAGATGTTACTGCAAAAAATGCTATAAATAATGATAGTGAACTTTTGTTTTTAAATTCATTAAGAGAGAGGATGCTGGTTCTTTTTGAAGGTTTTCAAGCACCTAATAATACAGCACTAGAATCTAAAATCGATTTAACTCTTAATTTTTTAGAGTATGTTTTAGCTTCTATAGATGATAGAATAGAAAAAGTAAAAGGAAAATAGTTGGCTACTTTAAGAGTTTTAATAGATGCAAATGATGAAAAAGGATTGGTTTATAAAATTTCAAAATTATTTTATGATAATGAATTAAATATCCTTGAAAATCAAGAATTTGTTGATAAAGTAAATAATAAATTTTTTATGAGAAGTGTAATAGATGGTAATGTAAATAAAGCTCAGTTGTATAGTGGATTAAAAGAGATACTTCCTCAAAAATCTACTCTAAAAGTTATAGAACCAAAGAAAAAAGATATAGTAATAATGGCCACAAAAGAGATGCATGCTTTAGGAGATATCCTCATAAGACATGAAGCTGGAGAACTTGAAGCAAATATTTTAGCAGTTATCTCTAACTACGATGTTTTAAAGCCACTGGTTGATAAATTTAATATCCCTTTTATAACTGTTTCTCATGAAGGATTAGATAGAGCTGAGCATGAAAGAAAGATTCTTGATGAACTTAAAAAATTTGAAAATATAGACTATATAGTTTTAGCAAAATATATGAGGATTTTAACTCCAAATTTTGTAGAAGATTATGAAAATAAAATCATAAATATTCATCACTCATTTTTACCAGCTTTTATAGGAGCAAACCCTTATAAACAAGCTTATGAAAGAGGTGTTAAGATTATAGGTGCGACTGCTCATTTTGTAAATAATAATCTTGATGAAGGTCCTATAATAGCTCAAAATGTAACTGAAGTAAATCATGCTTATAACTGGAAGGATATGCAAAAATTGGGTCGTGATGTTGAAAAAGTTGTTTTATCAAGAGCTTTAAAATTAGCTCTTGAAGATAGAATATTTGTTTATGCAAATAAAACTGTAATCTTTTAAGAGCCAAAAGGCTCTTTTTTATGCAAAACCTTTTACTTTCAAATCTAACTTCAAATTTTTTGTAAAATTGTAGCATATATTTTTTAAAAATTGATATATAAGTTCATTTAAAGTTGTTTTGTTCTTTTAAAAAGTATAATACTTTAAAAATTTATGTGAGTATTATTAAAATGCAAGAAACAGAAAAAAAGTTAAATAGAAGAGAAACCTTTAAAGCTAGACTTAAACCTTATGATTATTTTATAAATGAGTTTGATACTATAGATTTTGAAAATCTAGGTGAGGGTGATAGATATTATTTACAAGATTTTGGAATCTTTAATGTTGAGTATCTTGAGGATGAGTTTACTATAAGGATAAGAGTTCCTGGTGGTAGGATAGAGATAGAGAGCTTTTTAGAGCTTGCAAATATTGTTAAAGAGTATGATTTAACTATAGTTTTAACAGCTCGTTGTGGGATTCAACTGCATGATGTTTATAGTGATGATATTTTAGAAATTTGGCAAAGAGTAAATTCTTTAAAAGGGCTAACAACTTGGCAAAGTATAGGGGATAATGTAAGAAATATTGTTACAGATGTATATGATGGACTTTTAGAAGATAGCCATATAGAAGCTTTTCCTATCGTTGAAAAGATGCAAGATTATATAGTTAAAAATCCTAAATTTGTAGGGATGCTTCCTCGTCGTGTATCTATTGGAGTTAGTGGAAACGAAACAAATGTTACATCATTTTTTGCAAATGATATCTATTTTGCTCTTGCTAAAAAAGATAATAGATACGGTTTTAATGTATATATGGGTGGAAAAAATACCGAAACAGCTCAGGATGCGGATATCTTTTTAGAAGAGGATGAAGTTTTTGAATTTTATAAAGCTTTTTTAGATACTTTTTATGAATATGGTTCAAGATATAACAGAAGTAAAACTAGACTTTTTTATTTTATTCAAGAGCATGGTATAGATAAACTAAAAGAGCTTATAAAAGGTTTTTTTGGTAAGGAATTTAAAAGTGCTGGTGAGCTTCAACTAAAAAAAGGTGATTTTAAAGAGTTTAAAGAACTAAATGATGGAAGTTTTGCATACTGTTATCAAACCGATTTTTCAAAACTAAGTAGTGATGAAATGGAGCAAATAGCTATTTATGCTAAAGAAAATGCAAAAGAGATAAGATTTGGTATGGATCAAAATATCTATATTATAGGTTTAAAAGAGCCAAAAGTCCCTTTTGAATCAAAAGCAAATAGCTCAACCATTGTTGCATGTGCTGGTAATCTTTGCCCTTATGCTGTTTGGAGTATAAAGGGTGAAACAAAATATCTTCCTCTTGATTTAATACAAAAAGAATCGATTTATGTAGGGTTTAGTGGATGTGCAAAAGGGTGTGGAAGACACAGACATACAGACATTGGTCTAATAGGTCTTAAAACAAATAATTTTGGTGATGTAGAGGGTGGATGTAGGATTTTTATAGGAGCAGAGCATAGTTATGGTAAAAGTATAGGGAGAGAACTCTTTTCTATGGTTCCATTTCCACACTTAAATAAAACTGTAACATTGATTATTGAACTTTATAAATGTTATGATTTTAAAGATTTTGAAGAATATTCAAAAGAGATATTAAGTAAATATAGTGCAAGATTTTTAGCTTTATGGCATTTAGCAAATTTTGAGAATGATTCTAAAATAGCATTGCCAAAACAAGAAAAAGTGCTTGATTTTAAAACAGAAAAAGAGTTACTTTTATCAACTTTTGAAGGATTTGAATTAGTTGAAGATGACTTTTTTAAGACTTTAAGTAAAAAAGTTAAAGAACTTTGGACAATAGGTAATGTAGATGCTAAATACAAACCAGCAATCCAAAGAACTAGCTTTAGATAGATTTAATCTTTCTTTTTATCACTCTTTAGCACAAAGAAAAAGACAGCAGCTATAACTAAAAAGACTGCTGTTCTTACAAGTATTGTTGAGGCATCTAATTGATCTTCCATTTATTCTCCAAAATATTATAATTTTTTAATCAATACAATTATCTAAAAGAGGTATTTTAGCATCAATTTTATTAAAAATTCCTATGGCTTCTTTAATATTATATCTTTTAAAATTGTATCAATAAAACTTTAAAAATGGTGAATTTTTAGTATTGTGTTATAATGGCAAAAAAAATTTTGAGGGTTTATGAAAAAGATACTTATACTTTCAAGTGGAGATGTTGGAGAACATTTTATACAAAGGGTTATAGATACTTATAGTACTGAAAATATTTACTATGTTGTAGAAACAAAAGCAAATAAATATGAAAATGTAAATCCTTCTAAATTTAAATTTTTTGAATTTGATTCTACAAGTATGTATAAACTTGCCAATATTTTAAAGATGGAGTTTTTGCAAGTTTTTGTAGTGATGGATACAAAGCTTGATACTCAACAAACCATTAAAAATATAAAGATAATAAAAAAACATATCCAAATTGTTGTGATAGATAGATGGGGGCTTGAGTTTAAATACTCAAATATAGAGATAATAAATGCAAAAGATATTTTAGCTTCTAAACTTATAGATTATCTTCCAAATGTTCCAGTTATTGCCCAAAATGTTGGGCTTGGTGAGGGAGAGATTATGGAGGTATCAGTCCCTTTTGGAAGTTCATTTGTTTATAAACATCTAGGAGTAATAGAGCAAAAAAACTTTAAAATTGCCGCAATTTATAGAAACAACCAACTTCTTTTACCAACAAGAAGAAGGATGATACAACCAAATGATACTTTACTTTTAATAGGTGAGCCAAGTGTTTTAAAATCTGTTTATAGAGTTATAAAAAGAGAACTTGGGCAATTTCCAGAGCCTTATGGAACAACTATATATCTGTTTATAGATATGGTTAAATTGAAAAAAGAGGAGATTCTTCATTCTGTAAAACAGGCTTTGTATATAAAAGAAAAACTTTCAAAAGAACTTATCATAAGAGTAGTAAATCCAAATGATATAGAGCTTTTAGAAGAGATAAAAGATAAAAGAGATGAAACAACTTTAGTTATAGTTGAATTTGAACAATTTGATACAAAAAATCTAATATCTACAGATAAACAAGATTTTCATGTTGGACTTGTTTTAGTATCAAATAAATTATTTTTTGATACAAATATAAGAAAAATTCTTTATGGACTTTATGTTCCTGTTTTAAAACTTTCACAAAAATTGTTGATAGATTTAAAAGATGTTGTGCTTGTTTTATCTGAAAATAAAGATTTTGAAAAAATATCAAATACAATTTTTGATTTTTCAGAAAAATTTGAATTAAATATAGAACTATATAATTATTTAAAAGAGCATCAAGAGGAAAAAGAGGAAGTTATAGAACATTATTATAATCTTTCAACTATCTTTTCAAAAAATATAAAAGTGCAAAAACTTGAAGAAAATCCTTTAATAGTTTTACAAAAAAAGGAGAATTTTTTACATATTGTTCCTTTTTCTAAAAAACTTACAAAAAGAGTTATATACTCATATTTCTCTACTGATAGCGATTTAATGTATCACTATTTGGAAGATTATCCACAAATGTTTATACCTGTAGATGATATTTAATACCTTTTTTAGTTGTTTTTAAGTATTATAAGAAGAACTTTAATATTTAGAAAATAGGTAAAAGATGAAAGTAAATATAGAACTAAAAAAAGTTATAGACAATTCATACGAGATAGTTATAGATAAGCTTCCAAAAATGAAGTTTGATACAAAAGTTGCAATTGTTACAAATCCAAAAGTAGCAGGTTTACACCTTGGTTATCTTCTTGAAAAAATTGATGCTAAAGAGTTATATATAATTACAGTGCCAGATGGGGAAGAATATAAAAATCAAAAAAGTGTAGATACTATTTTAGAATCTTTATTTAATCATAAATTTAACAGAAGTTCTATGCTTATAGCTTTTGGTGGTGGTGTAATTGGTGATATGACAGGATATGTAGCAAGTATATATCAAAGAGGTATCGATTTTATTCAGATTCCTACAACACTTTTAAGTCAAGTTGATGCAAGTGTTGGTGGAAAAACTGGCATAAATAATAACTATGGAAAAAATCTTATTGGTGCATTTTACCAGCCAAAGGGAGTTTATATAGATTCTACTATATTAAAAACACTTCCTATTAGAGAATTTGGTGCTGGAGTTGCAGAAATTGTAAAAATGGCAGTAACTTTTAATAAAGATTTTTTTGAATTTTTAGAAAAAAATAATTTAAATAATGAAGAAAATCTAAAATTAGCTATAAAATATTCAGTAGAAACAAAAGCAAATGTAGTTAGTCAGGATGAAAAAGAAAAAGGACTCCGTGCTGCACTAAATTATGGACATACATTTGGGCATGTTATAGAAAATGAAACAAATTATACAAAATTTTTGCATGGAGAGAGTGTTGCTATTGGTATGATAATGGCAAATATGTTAGCAGTTAGACTAGGTTTTTTAACCCAAGATGAAGCAAATCGTATAAAAAATATACTTCAAAGTTATAACCTTCCTATTACTTATGAGATAAAAGATGTAGAGGCTTTTTATGAGGCTTTTTTCCTTGATAAAAAAAGCACAGATACAAAGATAAAGTTTATACTTCCAAATGGTATAGGTGATGTAGTTATAAAAGATGATATAGCAAGAGAGGATATTATTGCTGTATTGGAAAAATTCAAGGTTTAAAGATGTTGTTTAGATTTTTCTTTTTTCTTTTTTTACATTTATCTTTGTTTGGTTTAAATACAGATGTCTCTTTTAATTCTACAGCAGATGAAAATTTAACAAAAGAGCAGATAAAACTAAAAGAAGAAGAACTTAAAAAAAAGCTTGAAATAGAAAAACAAAATCAAATAGTAAGTTTAAAAGCGAAAATTATAGAATATGAACAAGAGATTCAACAAGAGAAGATATGGACTAAAAGTTATGCTTCATACCTTACAAGTTTAAAGATAGAAGAAGATTTAAAAAAGATAGATAAACAGATAAAAAAATTAAAAAGATATAAGAAAAACAAAAAAAAGCAAGAAGAACTTGAATCACTAATTTCAAAAAAGAAAATCCTTACTATACAGCTTGGGGAACTAAAACAAAAAGGTTCTGCTCCATTTGCTGAGCTTATAACTCCTCCAAAGATTGATGATGTTCCAGAGGTTACAAATCCTTTTGATGTTTTTAATGCCATCTCTTTTTTAAAGACAGCAAAAGAGGAGTTTAATACTTACATACAAAGAAAACTTGAACTTGAAAAACTTATAGAGCTTCTTAAAAAAGAGCTTGTTGTATATGATAAGCTTTATAAACTTACATCTGAGGTATCATATAAAAAATTATATGATGAAAAGAAAAAAGAGCTTGAAAAATTTATTTCTGCTTTTGAAATACTTTCAGTAACAGAAGAAGTTTATAGTAAAAGATTAGAAGTTATTGAGATAAATCTAAACAAACAGATAAAATCTCAAATCTATAAACTTATAAATATCGGGGTTATAGTTTTAGTTGTATTTTTAATCTTTTTTAGTTTAAAACTAATAGCAAAAAAATATATAGAAGATAATGAAAGATTTTATACTGTAAATAAAATTATAACTTTTACAAACTTCACTATAATCATACTAATTTTGTTTTTTAACTATATTGAAAATGCTTCTTATCTTGTAACTATACTTGGTTTTGCTTCTGCAGGTATTGCTATTGCAATGAAAGACTGGTTTATGTCTATACTTGGATGGTTGGTTATAGTTTTTGGTGGAAGCATACATGTAGGTGATAGGATAAGGGTTGATATGGATGGAATGAAATATATAGGTGATGTGCTTGATATTTCATTACTTCGTATAACTTTGCTTGAAGATATTACTTTGACTTCTATTGCTCATAATCGTCGTGCAGGTAGGATAATATTTGTGCCAAATAATTATATATTTACTAGAATGATAGCAAATTATACCCATTCATCTTTAAAAACTGTATGGGATGGGATTAAAATCACTATAACATTTGATTCTAACCATAAAAAAGCGATGCATTTAGTTAAAGAGATAACGAAAAGATATTCAAAAGGTTATACTGATATTACTAGAAAACAATTAAATAAACTTCGCCACCAATATAGCTTAAAA
>Ga0256913_10001114_pt1 | contig 13878 bp, 14 predicted proteins | sample Axial_MatmetaG_FD_185970 | JGI IMG/M metagenome (GOLD analysis project Ga0256913, IMG submission 185970) | Deep-sea worm associated microbial mat communities from Axial Seamount, Juan de Fuca Ridge, Pacific Ocean - Axial_Mat | ecosystem: Environmental > Aquatic > Marine > Oceanic > Microbial...
TATATAGTAGTAGTAGTAAAAAAGAAAGTGTTTTTGTAAAAAATGATATTAATATTAAAATAAAAGGAGGAAGTAGTACGCTTAAACGCGATTATTATCCTTTTGTAATGTATTTTAATGATCCTATAGGATTTTCACAATTTTCACATGTAAAAAGTGATTTTTCCATAATATATAATTTTGGTTCTTTTGAATTTCCTTTTGTAAGTTCCACCATTTTTAATGAGAATTCAAAATATTGTTCAACTTTTTATGGAGCTTATGCAGTTAAACCAGTAGATGACAACTATGCTTTTGGATTTAAAGAGGGAAAAATTAATACTAAAGAAATGGTATTAGTACCAAAATATGATTTAACGGTGCTTGTATTAAAAGATTTAGGGTGTAAGAATATTCAATTTAGTTACAAGATACAAAATGTAAAATTAAATAACGAGGGATTTTATGTTATTGATGCTATATTAACGACAAATTCAATAACTCATAGATACAATGGTTTTAAGCAAAACTATTTACAATATGGAAGACCCAATATATTTAATAAGCCTAAAGATTCCTTTGGCATCACAAATTATTATGGGAAAATATATGCAAAATACCTTAAAGAAAAAAATGTAACTTTATTTTATTATATTATTACACAAAATAAACAAACCTTAGAAGAAACGGAAAAGAAATTTATTCAAACGATTAAATACTGATGATGGTATAATTGTTTTTGAAAGGTTATTATATGACGAAAAAAGAAATATTTAAAAGTCAATATATTAAAATTATATTTGTTGTTTTGATGAGTTTTGTTGCTATATATATAAGATGGGGTCTTAGAAATATTCAATCTCCTGACTATGTTTGGTTCTTAAAAGTGTGGTTTTTACAAATAAAAGAAGGAGGCGGGTTTTTAGCATTAGATACACAAATTTCTAACTATTCTCCATTATATATTTATTTCTTAGCTTTTTTGACATATTTACCTATTAATTCTCTTTATTCAATAAAGATATTATCAGTTATATTTGATTTTATTGGGGCATATTATGTTTTTAAACTATTACAGTTAAAATTTAAGTACAGTTGGATTACATATATAGGAGGCGTGATAACTATATTTTTGCCTACAGTAATCATTAATGGAGCTTATGCGGCGCAATGTGATATTATTTTTACAACCTTTTTAATAGGGACAATATATTATTTTGCTAAAGAAAAAAACATATTGGCTCTTATTTTCTTTGGTATTGCCGTTGCATTTAAATTACAAGCAGCTTTTTTAGCTCCTTTAATTTTAATTTTTCTATTAAAAAAACAAATTAAAATATGGCAAATTATTATATCGCCTATTGTATATATTATTACACTGTTACCTGCATACTTTATAGGGAGACCTTTTATTGATTTAATAACAATATATTTTAAACAATTTGGATATTATCCTTATTTAACCATGAATTGTGCTAATATTTATCAGTTTGTTACTGAAGCACATTTTGATTTATTTAATAAGCTAGGAATAGGCATTACATTTATTATTGTATTAGGGATTTCAATATGGATAGGAACTTCAAAGAAAAAATTAAATGAAGATATAATGGTAGAAGTATCCATGTTAATACTCATAGTTATCCCGTTTTTATTACCGCAAATGCATGAAAGATATTATTTTCCTGCAGAGTTATTAGCAATTGTTTATGCATTTTTAAATAAAAAGTATTTTTATATATCAATAACATTGATATTTACATCTTTTTTAAGTTATGGTCCATTTTTATTTGGAAGAGAGTTAATAGATATGAGAATATTGGCTATTATAATATTTATTATTATAATATTCTTATTCTTGGATATAGCCGAGAAATTAAAAGAGGAAATAGTAATTGAAGAATAAATATATTAAGCCTTTATTATTTTATATAGTGAAGCTATTTCTTTTGCATATTCACTAAAATTGTTAAAAATAGGAGTATAACTATTGATTATGGAATAAGCTTTATTTGCATTATTACTAAGAAGAGTAATAACTGTAGATACTAAAAAAGCACTTGCTTTTGCTAAAGCTATATCTTCATTTATCATCTTAAAATTATTGCCATGCAAATCACCCTCAACTCCACCTATATATGGATGTAGTATAGGCATTAAGGTGGATATATCACCCATATCAGAACAAAGACCTAAATGTCCAAAAGTCTTAATATTACCACTAAAGATCTTTTTAGCTATAGGATATATATGTGAATTTGCCTCTTTTGATGTAAACATAGGTAAATAACCAGGTACATCTACTATTTCAACTTTTGTTCCAAAAGCATTTGAACAACCAATAAACGCTTGATTTATTCTTTTATTAACCAGAGTTATAGCCTCTATAGTTGCACCACGAACATAAGATTCCATTGTTACTTTAGATGGAATAACATTTACAGCATCGCCTCCTTTAGTGATAATAGGATGAACTCTGATGTGTTGATGCTCTACAAATGTTTCTCTTAAAGCATTAATGGCATTTAAAGATAAATTTGCAGCATATAAAGCATTAATACCTTCTTCAGGTGCATTACCTGCATGAGCAGCTTTTCCATAATAGGTGATTTTTTTGATTATATTACCATTTGACGATGTACTTAAGGTAATTTCGTTTTTTTGAGGCATACTATGAGCCATAATTGTCATATCAACATCATCAAAAAGGCCTCTATGCATAAGTTCGGGTTTACCAGAAGGATATTTTATTATACCTTTTTTCATTAAATCCAATCTATATTGTATTTCAATATATTCTTCAGCGGGCGTAGCAATAAAATGTATTTTTCCACATATATCAAATTGATTAATAAGTTGTTTAACTAATAGAGCACTTCCAAGTAAATTTGCACATTCTATATTATGACCACATGCATGTACGGGGGTATCGTTTAAGATAATGCTATCCATTTCACCTATAATAGCTATAGAAGGGCCTTTTTTACCGCTATCATAAGTGGCTTTAACATATGGAATATCTGTGCCTGTTTTTGTTTTATAGCCCATTTTGATAAATTGCTCATTAATATACTTAGCTGTTTTAAATTCTTTAAAACCTGTTTCAGCATTGTTGTATATATATGTTGCATAATCTAATAAACTTTTAATATTTTTTCTAGATTGTTCTAATATCATTTATTCACCTCTGATTTTCAAATACTTCTAACATAGCAATTACATTTTCACAAGGTATATCATAAGGTAAATCGTGGGTAGGGGCTGCTATATATCCGCCATCCTTACCTAATATATTCATTATACGTTTTGTTTCTGATTTTACCACCTCAGGGCTTTCAAAAGGCAACATAGCTTGGGTACTTATGGCGCCCCAAAAAGATAAACTATTGCCATATTCACTTTTTATTTTTTCTAAATTATATATTTCTGGCTGAACAGTATTATAGCAATTAAGTCCCGCATCTATTAAATCAGGAAAAACTTCTTCAATATCACCACATGAATGTTGCATAACATATAATCCGTTTTTTTGACAGGCTTTATACATTCGCTTTACTCTTGGTAATATAAATTCGCGCCACATTGAAGGTCCCATGATTAAACCTTTTTGTTGACCCCAATCATCACCAAAATAGAAACCGTCAATATTATATGATGAATATAAGTTAACTACTTCTATATTGAAATCACATATTTTATCTAAAAGTTCATGTACAAATTTTGGATTTAAAGCCATATCCATTAATAGATTTTGAAATCCCCTTAGCGACCAAGCGCGTTCAAATAAAGAAAAGCCAATATCACCAATTAAAAAGTAATCTTCTTTTGATTCCAACCCTTTTTCAATTAAAGTGTGAGCTATATTAATATCTATATTAGGAAATTGGTACATATCAATATTTGCTTCTTTAAATATGGGATTATCAATTACGCCTATATCTTTATCTACTCCTGATCTATTCCAAATAACTCCAAAAAAATCTCTAAAATGACCTTTTTTATCAGGGAGTTCAAAATTAATATCATTCCAAGCAACTCTATGAAGATGGTTGTCAATTTTATCAATAAAATTTTCATCGCCTAAAAATTTAACCATTTTTTTACGCTCTTCAATAGTAAATTCCACATGATAGGGGATTATATCAGAAGATTTGTGATTTAAGCTGTTTATAACGCGTTGCTTTTTGTTCATAATTAATCTCTTTTAGTTTTAATAAATATATTATATAATAAAAAAAATAATAAGTGTAAAGTAATGGGGAAATATGAATTCGAAAATAACAAAAAAAGATTTTTTAATAATCATGGTTATGACAATATTATATTTGGCTATGGCACTTATTAATTTAGGGGACAACAAAGCACCACAAACAGGATGGGTTTCTGGAGGAATTAATAGAGAATTTTCAATTGATTTTGGAGAAAAAAAACAATTAGATAAAATAACATATTATTGTGGATTAGGAAAAGACTGGTATAGTGTAGCAGCTTTAGATGTATATTATTTAAATGATAAAGAAAAATATATTAAATGTGGACGTATTGAAAAAGTAAGTTCTGATATGTTTAAATGGAAAGAAATGTCTTTAGATGTTAATACTAGTTCGTTAAAGTTTATTTCTGATTATTATGTAAGTGAAGATAAATCTATTAATGGTATCAGAGGTGAATTTAAAGAAATAGAGGTTTATGAAAGCGGTGCTACAATACCTATTAAAATAGTTGAGATAAAAGAATTAAATAAAAAAACTATTGACACAAATAAACTGTTTGATGAACAAGACATAGTGGTCTATAAATCTACGTTTATGAATACAACATATTTTGATGAAGTATATTTTCCAAGAACTGCTTACGAATATATAAATGGAATTTATCCTTATGAAAATACACATCCACCTTTGGGAAAACTAATTATTATGTGGGCAATTAAATTGTTTGGGTTTACACCTTTTGGATGGAGAATATTTGGTACTATTAGTGGAGCCTTAATGATTCCTCTTATGTATGTATTTGGTAAAAAAGTATTTAAGACGACTTTTTTAGCTTTTGTCAGCGCATTTTTAATGATGTTTGATTTCATGCATTTTACTCAAACACGTATAGGAACCGTGGATGGATATTTAACATTTTTTATAATATTAATGTTTTATTATATGAATAAATATTTTATGCAAAAGTCATATGAGATAAAATATAGGGTTAATATATATCCTTTAATCATGAGTGGTATCTTTTTTGGATTAGCAGCATCTGTTAAATGGATTGGATTATATGCAGGCGCAGGCATTGCCTTATTATATTTTTTAAAACAGTTTATCGAAATAAGGAATCATAAAAAAGGAATTATTGGAAAAGAAAAATTTATCAAAAAAATCATACTGCCAACAATGTTGTTGTGTGTGTTGTTTTTTATAATTATTCCTTTAGGTATATATTATCTAACATATATACCCGTGTTTAAAGCTGTAGGAAGTGAACATCATATATCGGCATTTATAAATATGCAAAAAAGCATGTATGCATATCATTCAGGAGTTACATCGACACATCCTTATGCATCACCATGGTGGCAATGGCCAGGCGATATAAGACCTGTATATTTTTATCAACTTAAAAACCCACCAGAAGGAATGTGGGGAGCTATTGCCTCCTTTGGAAACCCATTAATATGGTGGGTAGGATTTGGCAGTTTGTTTTCTAGTGCAATAATTGCATGGAAAAAGAAAGACAAAAGAGTAATATTTATTTTTGTAGCCTATTTATCGCTATTATTACCTTGGGCTATAGCACCAAGAAAAGTAACATTTTTATATCATTATTTTTCGTGTGTGCCTTTTATTATCTTTGCCATTGTATATAACATAGAATACATATTAGAAAAATATCGTAAATCAAAAAAGATTATTATTTTATATCTTATTTTAGTGGCTTTATTATTTGCAGTATTTTATCCGGTGCTATCAGGTAGCGTTGTTCCTCTTAAATATATTGAATCTCTTAGATGGTTGCCTTCATGGTATTTTTAAAAGTTATTTAATTTCTATAGAAATATTTCTTGTTTCTGATATTTCACCACTTGGACTAAATAATTCTAATTTAATAACATATGAACCCAATGTATCACCTATAAAGCCATAATATTGTTTTCCACCTGAACCTAAAAGAGTGCCAGTTGTATCATCGGATATATAACCAGTACCTATGTAGTCAAGATTACTTGGCGTAGTAAGTTCCCACGAATATCCAGTAGAGGTGTTTTTATCTACTTCAATTACAAAGAAAATGTTTTTATTTACTATATAAGTTTTCTTAGCATTCTTAATTATTATTGAAGGAAAACGATCTTCAAATAAACCAGCAACAGTTTTTCTTAAATCAATATCAACTGTTAAGGTAGGATCAATACTAATAATTTTACTTGCTCGTACTTTTGTGGGATATGTTTTAATTACATTTCCTCGTATAGTAAATGTTACGTAATCACCAATATTAAATTTATTGAGTACATTAGTAGCGAATTTAGTAGTGTTAGTAATTGATAATATTGTTTTGTCAGAAATATTATAATCTCCAGAAAGTACATTTAAAGATATTTTATTATTTTCAATATTTGTTACTCTACCAATTAATTCGTTTGGTTTATCCTTATTATCTATAGTAGTAGTAGTGCAAGCTGTAAATAAAAATAATAAGGCAAATATCAATAGAACGGCAGTTATTTTCTTTGTATTCATAGTTTATCTCCTTATAGTGTTGTTAGTTCATCAAATATTTTTATAGCAAAGTTATCGGTCATTGAAGAGATATAATCAATGATGGCTTTTATAAAATGTTGTTTATTATCCAAATCATAAAGAACCATATTTTTTAAATTTTCTCTTCTTTTTTCTTTCTTACCTAAATCTGAATATCTTTTAATTTTTCTATGAATGTTTTACTAAGTTCAGGATAAATTTCTAAAAAATTGTTGTTTATATATTCTATCGTATTAATACCATCATAAAATTTCATCAATACATCAAATATAGAAGTAAGAATTAGTTTAGTATAATTTTGGAATATTGTTAAACGCTCATTATAGTAAATATTTTTATAATTAAATTTTTTAATTTCTTTCATAAAAGCTAAATGATGAGATGAGAATTTCATTCCGTTTTCAGGAGAACTATGTTCGCACAAATCACTTACAAATGTATTTATTAATGCAGTGTTATTTGTCTTTTTTATATCAACATTATAAAAGTTATGAATTATATTATCTAATTCATCTAAATGAGTATCGTCTAATATTTTCAATCTAAGAGCATCTTCAATATCACGACCGATATAGGCAATATTATCAGCTAATTTTACGACACAACCTTCCCAGGTATAAGGGGAGTATTGATTAGCTCTTATAATACTATTTAAATCAATTGCTTCTTCTCTAGGGGCTAAATAATTATCTTCTACTTCACCGCAGTGGCTTATAATACCATCTCTAACAGCATATGTTAAATTTAAGTTGTGTTCATAACCTTCTGAGTTTTGAAGAGTTTCATATTTATCTACAAAGCGTAATGAATTTTTTTCATGCCAAAAAGTTTCGTTTAAGTGTTCGCTTGTAAATTTGCTTAAAACCCGCTCACCAGAATGTCCAAAAGGTGCATGACCTAAATCGTGACCAGTTGCAATTGCTAATACTAATTCTTCGTTCAATCCAAAATATTTCGCAATAGTTACTCCAATAGAAGATACATGGTTAACATGTTCAATACGTGTACAAATATGGTCATTTTGTGTGGCGAAAAACACCTGAGTTTTATGTTTTAATCGGCTATAGGCTCGCGAATGTAAAATTCTGGTATAGTCTCTTGTAAAAGGAGAACGAATATCGTTCGCATAATTAACTATCTTATTAATTCTACTGATGCTTTGAGCGTATTTTTTGTTTTTTTCATTAATAGCAACTTTAGCAAATTTATTCATATACATTACCTTAACCTTAATTATTTCTGATATAATTATTATATATCGTAATATAAAATAATACAAAGGAGCCGTAAGTATGATTAAAAATACCTTTTATGCATTTATACATAGGATGAAATATATTAATAGATGGGGTTTAATGAGAAACACAAGTTATGAAAACTTAAAAGAACACAGCTTTGATGTCGCTACAATTGCGCTAGGAATAGCTAAAATAGGTAATTTATATTATAACCAAACATATAATTGCGAGAAAATAGCTGTTATGGCAATGTATCATGATACAAATGAAACAATAACTGGGGATATGCCTACGCCTATAAAATATGATAATAAAATCATTACACAAGCATACAAGCAATTAGAAGAAGAAGCGAAGAATCAAATTCTGAAAATGTTACCACAAAAATTATCAAATGAATATGAACAGTATTTTAATATAGATGAAAAAAGTGAACAAATAGTAAAAGCGGCTGATAGAATTTCGGCATTAATAAAGTGCTTAGATGAACAAAATGGCGGCAATAATGATTTTGATAGTGCCAAGACATTAATTGAAGACTCTCTAAAAAAAATTGCATTACCTGAGGTAAAAAGATTTATAAAAGACTTTTTACCATCTTATACTATGACATTAGATCAACTGAAAAAGTGAAATGGCATCAGAGTATACGAGAGTATTATAGAGAAAAACGGAGAATAACTCAGTTATATCTAGTAAAAATAAAAATATACTAGATTTTTCTTGACACTAATAATACTATGTATTAGAATAATGCTACAAATAAGACAGTTATTATACTTAAAATATAGTAAAATTAATGGAGGTAACTATGAAAACAATGATGGCTAAAACAGGCCAAGTTGAACAAAAGTGGTATGTTGTAGACGCACAAGATAAAGTATTAGGAAGACTTGCTACTGAAGTTGCAACAATACTAAAGGGAAAACACAAACCAGAATACACACCACATGTGGATACTGGTGATTATGTAATTATAATAAATGCTGAAAAAATCAGAGTAACTGGAAAAAAAGCTTCACAAAAATTATATAGACATCACACAGGATATATTGGTGGGTTAAAAGAAGTAAGTTATAAGACCATGATGGAAAAGCATCCAGAACGTATTTTAAAACAAGCAATAAAAGGAATGCTTCCCAAAAATTCTCTTGGCAGACAAATGCTTAAAAAATTAAAAGTATATGTTGGCCCAGAACATAAGAACGCTGCTCAAATGCCAGAAGTTCTTGATATCAAAGCATAGGCTAGAAGGAGGAAAATTTCATGGCAAATCAAGTACAATATTATGGAACAGGTAGAAGAAAAAAATCAGTCGCAAGAGTAAGATTAGTACCAGGCGAAGGAAAAGTAACAATAAACGGTAGAGATATAGATGATTTTTTTGGTTTAGAAACATTAAAAGTTATTATGAAACAACCGTTAGTATTAACTAAAACAGAAGGAAGATTTGATGTTATAGTTGGTGTTAAAGGTGGAGGATTTACTGGTCAAGCTGGAGCAATAAGACATGGTATTTCTCGTGCTTTATTAGAAGTTGACCCTGACTTTAGAGGAGAACTTAAGAAAGCGGGTTATTTAACGCGTGATCCAAGAATGAAAGAAAGAAAGAAACCGGGATTAAAGAAAGCAAGAAAAGCACCTCAATTTTCAAAGAGATAAGCGATTTATTAAAGCATCACCAATTGAGGTGGTGCTTTTTTTATATTGAAAGGATGCAACATGAAACTAATAAAAAATGGGCAAATTTATACAATGGAAAATAAAAATAAATTTAACGGTTATATAATTATTAAAGAAGATAAAATTTTTGAAATCGGGGAAACAAATAAATTAACAACTGAAAAGGAAAATAAGTGTGACATAATTATTGATGCTAAAGGTGGCGTAGTTATGCCGGGATTGATTGATCCTCATTGTCATGTTGGAATGTGGGAAAACGGCATAGGCTTTGAAGGTGCTGATGGTAATGAAATGACAGATCCAGTAACACCACATATGAGAGCAATTGATGGTATTTATTATAAAGATCGTTCATTTACAGAAGCACGGGAAGCAGGCATAACAACTTTGTGTATAGGACCTGGTAGTGCAAATATTATAGGTGGACAGTTTACAGCCTTAAAAACATATGGCAATAGTATAGAAGAAATGTGTTTAAAAGAAACGCTAGCTATGAAAATGGCTTTAGGCGAAAATCCTAAACGTGTATATGATGGACAAAAAAAATCACCAATGACAAGAATGGCTTCTGCGGCTATTATGAGACAAGCGTTAATAAAAGCAAAAGAATATAAAGAACGTGAAGATAAAACAAAAGTAGATTTAAAATTAGAAGCTTTAGCTCAAGTTTTTGATGGTTTATTAGTTAAAATACACGCTCATAGAGAAGATGATATTTTAACGGCAATTAGAATAGGAAAAGAATTTGGACTTAATATTTCAATTGAACATGGGACAGAAGGATTTCTTGTTATTGATCAATTGAAAAAGGAAGGTATTCCAGTTATTGTTGGACCATTATTATCATTTAGATCTAAATACGAATTAAATAATAGTAAAATTGAAAATCCTGGAATATTATCAAAGGCAGGGATTGACATAGCTATTATGACGGATCATCATGTAATACCAATTCAATATTTAACACTGTGTGTAGGTGTTGCTGTAAAATATGGTTTAGACGAATTAGAAGGATTAAAAGCAATAACAATAAATGCAGCTAAAATTACTGGTCTTGATAAAAGAGTCGGTTCACTAAAAAAAGGAAAAGACGCGGATATAGTTATTTTTGATGGAAATCCCCTTGAAATAAAAACGAAAGTTATTACAACTATTATAAATGGTAATGTGGTATATGAAAATTAATAAATATTTATTATGTACAAAAAATGATAAGCAGACCTTTGAATTAGGAGTGCAACTTGCAAAACTAAAAATAAAAAGTATATGTTTAGTGGGTGACTTAGGTAGTGGTAAAACAATTCTAGCAAAAGGTTATGCAAAAGGACTGGGAATAAAAGGACATATAACAAGTCCAACTTTTAATATCATAAATAGATATGAAGAAAACGATATTATTTTTAACCATATGGATGCTTATCGAATTACATCTGAAGAGATGTTGTATGATATAGGTTTTGAAGAACTATTTGATAAAGATAGTTATGTAATAATTGAATGGGCTAATAATATTGAAAACGCCATTCCAAAAGACACATTATGGATTTATATAAAAAGAGATACAAATAATATTAATACACGGTATATAACAATTAATTGTAATAAAGAACAGTTATTAGAAATAGGACTAAAAAGAATATGTTAATATTTGCAAGCGATACCTCATTAGAAAGTGCTTCATGTGCTTTAATAAAAAATAATCAAGTTATTAAAGAAGTAGCAATTAATAATAATAAACGTCATGCTATAAATTTTATGCCAATGGTTAAAAAGTTCTTTGATAATAGTGAATATTCATTAAGGGATGTGGATTTATTTGCCATATCAAGCGGACCAGGTTCATTTACGGGGCTACGAATAGGAATAACATCAATTAAAAGTATGGCATATGCTTTAAATAAAAAAATTGTTATGGTACCTACGTTAGATATTCTAGCTTTTCAAAGTTATGAAAAAGATAAAATAATGTGTCCCCTTATTAACGCTAGAAATAATCAAGTATATACAGCTATTTATAGTGAAAAAAGAGAAACAGAATATATGGGAATACATATAGACAAACTAGTAAACTTACTACAAAAATATGATAAAGATATAGTATTATCTGGTGATGGTGTATTACTTCATATGGAATATTTAAAAATTAAAATTAAAAACAAGATATCTTTTGACGATAGTCATACATATCCGAAATCTTCTGCATGTGGCTTAATGGCATTAAATTATGATAAAATAGAAGCGAAAGATGCAGTGCCATTTTATTTGAGACAATCACAAGCAGAAAGGTTATTTAATAAGTAATGGAAACAATCAAATACGAAGAAGCTAAAAAAAAGCATGTTATTATGATGCATAATATTGAAAAAGAGAGTTTTATAACACCTTGGTCACTAAAAAGTATGCAAGAGGACATAGTGAATAATGATTTGGCAACGTATTTTGTAGCAATTGTTAATAATGAAGTAATTGGATATATGGGTATTTGGCATATTGTAGATCAAGCACATATTACAACCCTTGCAATAAAAAAAGAATATAGAAAACAACACATTGGTGAAAATCTTATTAAGGTTGTATTTAAAAAATTAAGAACATTAGCAATTAATGAAGTAACTTTAGAAGTAAGAGAAAGTAATTTTAAAGCTATTAATTTATATAAAAAACTAGGATTTCATGAAGAGGGAAAAAGAATTAATTATTATAGTGATACTAATGAAGATGCTATTATTATGTGGAAAAAGCTATGAGTAAATTTATTATTGATGACGAACTAAAAAAACTACCACAAACGCCAGGTGTTTATCTGATGAAAAATGGTCGAGGTACAATTATTTATGTCGGTAAAGCCATTAATCTTAAAAAAAGAGTTAGTCAATATTTTAGAAATGATATTAAAATAAAAAGAACACAAAAACTAGTTATGGAGATAAGTAGTTTTGAATATATTGTAACAAATAGTGAAAAAGATGCTTTTATTATAGAGTGCAATTTTATAAAAAGTTATACTCCTAAATATAATATACTTTTAAAAGATGATAAAACATATCCTTATTTAAAAATTAATGTTAATGAACAATATCCTAAAATTCAAATAGTTAGGAAAATAAAAAAAGATGGAGCAAAATATTTTGGTCCTTATCCTCAAAGAACGCCTCTTAGAGAAATATTAAATTTGCTACAAAGTGTATTTTTAATTAGAAGTTGTAATAAAAAAGAGTTTGATAAAAAAACACGTCCTTGCTTAAATTATCATATTAAAAGATGTATGGCTCCTTGTGCATATAATATTAATCAAGCACAATACATGGAAAATGTGCATGCTTTAATTGATTTACTAGAAGGCAATAATGATATTTTACTAAGTAGTTATAAAAATCAAATGGAACAAGCTTCAAACAAACTTCAGTTTGAAAAAGCAGCACACTTTAGAGATCGTATTTCTATCTTAAGAAAAATATCCGATGTATATATGATAAAACCTAATTTAAAAGATAGTGATGTTATTGCAGGTAAATATGGTAAAGGTTATGGTATATGTGTTGTTTTAAAAGTACGCGAAGGACAAATAGTAGCGAAAAAGCAATTTGAATTTAGTAATATTGATGGAATGACATCAAATAAATTAACTTCAGAGTTTATAAGACAATACTATCGTGATGTTTCAAAAATACCATTACAAATTCTTGTATATAATAATATTGAGGATAGTGAATGGTTAGCACAATGGTTAAGTGCAAACAAAAAAGGAAAAATAAATATATTGATGCCTAAAAGAGGTGGAAAAAAACAATTAGTAGAAACAGCGTATAATACGGCAAGTGAAGATTTAAAAGGATATATAGAAAGACAAAATGCCACATATAATAATTTAATTATTTTGGCAAAACTACTAAAACTTGAAACCGTTCCTGAAAATATAGAAGCGTATGATATTTCTAATTTATCAGGAAAAGATACAGTAGGTTCTATGGTAACATTTAAAAATGGGCGGCCAAAAAAAAGTGGTTATAGAAAATTTGAAATAAAACATGATGTAAAAAGTGATGATGTAAAAGCAATGAAAGAAGTTCTATTAAGAAGAATAAAACGTTTTAAAGATAGCAAGTTTGCTAGCATACCAGAATTAATATTAATAGATGGTGGTACTAATCAAACAAGTGCAATAAAAAAGTTATTTATAGAATATGAAGTAGATATACCAGTATGTGGAATGGTTAAAG
>Ga0256913_10001115_pt1 | contig 13873 bp, 14 predicted proteins | sample Axial_MatmetaG_FD_185970 | JGI IMG/M metagenome (GOLD analysis project Ga0256913, IMG submission 185970) | Deep-sea worm associated microbial mat communities from Axial Seamount, Juan de Fuca Ridge, Pacific Ocean - Axial_Mat | ecosystem: Environmental > Aquatic > Marine > Oceanic > Microbial...
AAAGTCAGTCTGCCGGGTAAAACAAGCCGCAAGGTACTCCTTAATCCCCATCTTATCGAATATGCCGAAGAGGTGGGGGAGGGGAGAACCGCTCTGTTGCTCACCACCGGCAAAAGGTTTGTTGTTACCGAATCATCCGATGAGGTGCGTGCACTGATTATTGCCTACAGAAGGGAAATCGGATTTCCCGGTCAGGAGGAGTAGAACGTGGATATTGCAACATTAGGCGGAATCAGCGGAGGACTTGTTCTCATCGTTGCCGCATTCATTATCGGTGGAAATGATATCCGTGGTCTGATGGACCTTACATCCTTCATCGTTGTTATCTTCGGTTCATTTGCCGGTGTCATGGCCGCCAGTCCCCTGAACCGGGTGCTGGGATTCATGAAGTATATGAATATCGCATTGAAGGTACCGGTATTTCAGAACAAGATGGAATTGATAAACCAGCTGGTTTCCTTTGCGGATAATGCCCGGAAAGAAGGTCTTCTCTCTCTTGATGACACTCTGAATGAGGTTGAGGATGACTTTCTGCGGGGCGGCTTGAGACTGGTTGTAGACGGAACCGATCCTGATGTCATCAAGAGAATCCTCTATACAAATCTCGATCAGGTTGAAAGCCGTCATGAAGACGGAATCGGTCTTTTTTCCAAATGGGCCAAACTCGCTCCGGCTTTCGGTATGATCGGTACCCTTCTGGGACTCATCGGTATGATGGCGAACCTTGAGGATACCGCTTCAATCGGTCCCAACATGGCCATCGCCCTGGTTACAACCCTTTATGGTTCTGTGTTTGCCAACCTTATACTCGCTCCGATTCAATTCAAACTTGAAGACCGGCATAAGGAAGAAATGCAGATAAAGGAAATCATGGTACAGGGCATCCTGTCGATTCAGAGCGGAGATAATCCCAGGATACTTGAAGATAAGCTGCTTACCTTCCTGCCGCCTTCAGAAAGACCCGCTCAGAGTGCCTCCGGAGATTAGATGAATGGCTGATGATGAACGCCCGCAGAAGAAAGATAAAGGGGATGGCGGAGCCGATGACTGGCTCACCACTTATGCCGATATGGTTACCCTTCTCCTTACTTTCTTCGTTCTTCTTATGAATCCGGATAATCCCATCGACAGTCAGCGGATCGAACTGATCATGCAGGCCTTTCAGGGGTTGGGGCCCCTGAGGGGCGGGAATACTCTATCAGAAGGGATTCTTGCCGAATTGGGAAACAATGTTTCCTCCATGCCTTCGGTTTCCCGGGGCAGTCGGCTGAATGAAGCCAGAAAGAAGGCAATCAGTGAGTTTCAGCCGGAAATCAGGAACAGGTTTGTCAAAATAAAGGAAGACGAACGGGGGCTGATAATCAGTCTGGCCGGAGATATTCTTTTCAAACGTGCCAGTGCGGAAATCGATCTTGAGCGTTCGAGAACCGCTTTACAGAAATTGGCCGTTTTTATTGACTATGATGCAATAGCCGATCGGAAAATAAGGCTGGAAGGTCATTCCGATTCATCCCCCACAGATCCGGAAGGTCCCTGGCCGACAAACTGGGAACTTTCTTCGGCTCGGGCGGCCGCGGTGCTTCACTATCTTGTGGATTACGGTGCGGATGAGTCGAGATTTCAGGTGGCCGGTTTTGCGGATACGGTAAAACTCAAAGATCCCGAACTGACAGAAGAAGACAGGGCCGTCAACCGCCGGGTGGACATTGTAATACTCAAGGAGGCCCATGAGTGATTAATGAATTGGGGGCTGGTGTCCTTAACTCTTTTGTGGTAAAATTTTGTCGACATCGAGGGAGGGTGATGTCTTATGTCAGATGAAGATCTTGAACTCGGTAATGCCATAGAAGCGGAAAGTACCGAGTCAATTGATGAACCGAAAAAACGCAGGGTCTTCTCAGACCGTATGGCCAAGATGCTGATGTTTGTGGCTATCGGGATTGTTGCTCTTCTTGTCAGTATAACGGTCAGTTTTCTTACCTACCGATTTATGGACAGAGGGAATCGTTCCAGGCAGTTCCCGGTTATTTCAGATGCCTATAAAACCGAAGTTCCGACGTACTCAATGTGGGATTTTCTGAACGGAGAGGGTTACGACCTTCGGGCCCAGACCGCTGATGCGGAACGTTATACGGTATCGGCAAAAATTAAACTCGGATATGATTCTGAAAAGTTCAAAGATCTTTCTTCTGAACTTACCAGTAAGAATGATGCCCTGATGGACACCATCCGCTTTTATTTCAGTCAGAAGACCCGGGAGCAGCTGACTGACGAAACGGCTGTCAAACAGGAGCTGATGAGCAGAATCAACAGCCTTCTTTCCAATGGTGAAGTGGAACAGATTCTGTTCCTGCAGTATCAGATTATCGGGTTGTAACCCGTATCGGAGTAAATTGTGACGGAAGTCCTGTCCCAGGATGAAATAGATCAGCTTCTCACAGCAATCAGTTCCGGAGATGCGGAAGCTGAGGATACCCGGCAGGTTGCTGAACGGAAGAATATCCGGATCTGGGATTTCCGCCGGCCGGATAAGTTCTCCAAAGAACAGATACGTACCGTTTCGTTCATGCATGAAACTTTTGCACGGCTCACCACCACCAGCCTGGCTGCACAGCTTCGATCCATGGTGCATGTTCATGTTGCCTCGGTGGATCAGCTTACATATGAAGAATTTCTCAGATCCATTCCTTCGCCCACGGCTCTGGCCGTAATCAATATGGATCCTCTTACCGGTTCCGCCATACTTGAGATTGATCCGGCCATCACATTCACCATTATCGACCGGCTTTTCGGCGGTCCCGGGGAAGGTGCGAAAATAAACAGGGAACTTTCGGAGATTGAACGGGCCGTTATGGAATCTATAATTGTCCGTATTCTCGGGAATATGAGAGAAGCCTGGAGTCAGGTGATTGATTTACGGCCCAGGCTCGGACAGATTGAAACCAACCCGCAGTTTGTGCAGATTGTTCCCCCGACTGAGATGGTGGTCCTTGTCACTCTGGAAACCAAGGTGGAGGAAGTGGAAGGGATGATGAACTTCTGTATTCCCTACCTGACAATTGAGCCGATTATATCCAAGCTTTCCGCTCAGTACTGGTATTCTTCTGTACGCAGGGGCGCCACGACTGAGAACCTGAATGTTCTCAGGGAAAGGCTTGCGGGAATTGATATCCCGCTGGTTGCAGAAGTTGGAAATCTCACCCTTCCGATGAAGGATGTGATGACTCTGCAGCCGGGGAATGTCATCCGGCTTTCGGGAACCCGTGTCGGCGACCCGATGGTACTGAAATTGGGGAACAGGCCTAAATTTGATTGCAGGCCGGGTGTTGTCGGGAAAAAAATCGCCGTGCAGGTAACCCGGAAAATTGAAGATATCGAGGAAGACGAGTTCGAAGAGCTCGCTACCGAAGGAGACGAAGAATGAGCGACGGCTCTCTCTCCCAGGATGAAATTGATGCATTGCTGATGGGTGATGCACCTTCAGAAGCGCCGGGTGCCCCGGCCGCCGACGGAGACCTCAGTGACGCTGAGAAAAATGCTGTATTGGGACTTCTCAGTGAGGTGACAGGATCTCAGAGTGCAACACTCTCAGGAATCATGGTGAAGAGTGTTACAGTCGGTGCACCCCGGCTTGAAACAACCGGCAGGGAACAGTTCCTTTCCGAGCTTCCTGATGAAGTTGTTGAAATCAAACTGGATTACAAAAGCGGCCTGCCGGGTGGACATATGTATGTTCTCCGGGGGGATGATGCCCTGAAGATTGCCGCGCCGATGATCGGGCAGGACGATCTTGAACTCAACGGAACGGCAATCAGCGCCGTCAGTGAAGCCATGAGTCAGATAGCCGGTGCTTCGGTTACCACTATCGGTGACAAGATCGGTGAAACGATACTCACCGAATCCCCCGAGGGGCAGAGTGTTCCCAAAGCGATGCTCGGTCTTCCCGGAGATCCTTTTGTCTATGTCTCCTACGATCTGGAGATTGAAGGGCAGGGGAGTCTGAAATTATATGAGCTCTTTGATTTCGGTTTGGTCCGGGATCTGGCCGGGAAGCTCGGAGCCGCCCCTGCGCCTGCTGCATCCCCGGTTCAATCGGCAGCAGACCCGATGGCAGGGATTCCGGGAATGGCCGGGGCCGGGGGAGCTTCCGATCCCATGGCAGGAATGATGGGCGGAGGCTTTCAGCAGATGTCGCCGAACATGGGGGCGCCGATGATGGGCGGTTTCGGAACTCAACCGCCTCCTAATGTTCAGGGTGTTCAGTTTCCCGAACTCTCTCCGGCCATGAGTGCCGGTGAGCAGCGGAATATCGGTCTGCTCATGGATGTCTCCATGGAGCTCACCGTTGAACTGGGCCGGACTAAATGGAAAATCAAGGATATTCTCGGGATGGGTGAAGGTACAATCATCGAGCTGGACAAACTGGCCGGTGAACCCGTTGATATTCTTGTGAATAATAATCTTATCGCTCGGGGGGAAGTTGTTGTTATCGATGAGAACTTCGGTGTCCGGGTAACGGAAATTGTTTCCACTATGGACAGGATGACCGAACGATGAGTTAAACGGGTACAGCGTCTGTCCGGGGAAGGGACAGACGCCGGAGAACTGGGAGGGGAAAACTGAAAACTCTGACGCTGACACTTATGTTGCTGTGTGCTGGGATATTTTCATATGCTCAGGATGCTGCAGGTGCCGCCGACAGGCCGGCTGAAACAGATTTAATCATATCATCACCACCGGAAAATACTGAAACTTCCGCTTCGGATGCTGTAGAGATGCCGGGAGTGGGTGTCGGTGATTTTCTGAGGGTGATAATCGTTCTTTCAGTTGTTATTGCCCTGATATATTTCTTTGTATGGTTACTGAAGAAATTTACGGGGATAAAGACCGAAAGCGGTGATGCCATACGAATTTACTCCACCCGTTCCCTTAAAGGAGATACCGCATTACATCTTGTTGAAACCGGTAAAAGGATTTTCCTTATCGGAAGCAGCGGTAACTCCATTAATCTCATCTCTGAAATAGATGACCGGGAGTCCATGGATGAAATCAGGCTGAATGCATCGGTGGAGTCCGTGGGTAACAGAGGCGGTTTTTCCCGTTTTTTCAGGGAGAAATTCGGTTCGGCAATTTCAGCCGGGGAAGAATCCGGCTCCCTGGAACAGGGGCCCGGATCTGCTGATTCAGATCCTGCCTCTTTTATGAGGAAACAGCGGGAGAGGCTGAAGAAATTATGAGAATAATGCCGGGAGTCCTGATCGCCCTTTCTATCTTCCTGTCTTCTGCACCTGCACTTTCTGCTCAGCAGGATACGCCGGGTGAGGGCGGACAGGGGCTTGGAGCGAATGCTTCACTTCCCATACCATTTGTCGATCTGACGGTGAGAGAGCCGGTATCGAATAAGGAAACCGCTTTATCGATTCAGCTGCTTCTCCTGCTTACGGTTATCAGTCTGGCTCCTTCTATCGCCGTACTGATGACCAGTTTCCTGCGGATATCCATTGTGCTCGATTTTGTGAAGAGGGCACTCTCTCTCCAGCAGGTTCCACCGGCATCTGTACTGATGGGGATTGCCCTGTTTCTGACTCTGTTCATCATGTATCCCACTTTCACCGAGGTTTACCAGGAGGCCTTTGTTCCCTATACCGAAGGAAGCATACAGACCGGTGAGCTTTATGAGAAAGCAGTTGCTCCGGTCCGTTATTTCATGTATAAGCAGATGGCCGGAGATTCAGGGAATATCACTCTTTTCATGAACATGGCTGGCCTGGAGAAACCAGAAACCTTTGCCGATGTACCCACCTATGTACTGATACCCGCCTTCGTTCTTCATGAGCTCACGGTGGCTTTCCGCATCGGAATTTATATTTATATTCCCTTCATCATCATTGATATGGTGGTTGCTTCGGTTCTGATGTCCATGGGTATGATTATGCTTCCGCCGGTAATGATTTCCATGCCCTTCAAACTGATTCTTTTTGTACTGGTGGACGGGTGGACACTGCTTATCCGGCAGTTGGTTATGAGTTTTCATTAGGAGGCTGAGATTGGATTTAAGTACAGTAGTTCAACTGATGCGTTCTGCAATCATAACAATTATCACGGTGGCGTCCCCCGTGCTCATTGTGGCCATGGGTGTGGGGCTGATCGTATCAATTTTTCAGGCGACAACAAGTATACAGGATCAGACTCTTACTTTTGTTCCCAAAATACTGGCCATACTCGCAGTTCTGGCGGCACTGTTCGGCTGGATGGTAACCCGCTTAACCTCTTTCACCACATTGCTGTTTGAAAGAATACCGGATCTCGTAAAATGATGGACTGGAATGGACTGATAGATGAAGCGATGCTCTTTTTTCTCGTGTTTGCCCGGGTGGCGGCATTGCTGAGAAGTGCACCTTTAACTTCATCCACAGCCATTCCTCCCCTGGCCCGTGGCGCTCTGTCCTTCTTTTCGGCCATAATCTTTTATTACTTTGTCGGCGGGAGCTACGGGAATATACCCGGAATGGGGTTGGGATATGCTCTGGCTCTGATTGCGGAAATCGGTCTTGGAATTATTATGGGGCTTTTTCTCCAGATTATTTTTGCAGTGTTTCAGACCGCCGGACAGCTTTTCTCCTTCCAGATGGGTTTCGGAGCCTCTCAGGTTTACGATCCCATGGCCCAGGTGCAGATTCCACTGATAGGTCAGTTTCTCAACCTTCTGGGAATCGGTGTTTTTCTCAGTGTCAGTGGTATGGTGAGAATCTTCATTATCGGACTTTCGGGTTCTTTCTCTGTGATGAAGGGAACTGATTTTCTGGTTGCCGGGCCGTTCCTCCGGGAAACCCTGATTAAATCCATCGGTGGATTATTCGAACAGTCCCTGATACTGGCTTTCCCCATTCTGGGAACCCTGATACTGGTCTCTGTCACGATGGGACTGCTGGCCAAAGCAGCTCCTCAGATGAATCTGCTCATGGTGGGATTCCCGATACAGATAGCTGTCGGATTTACAATCATGCTGATATCCGCACCTTTCATTGCGGAAAAAATGTCGGATCTTGTTGATATAGGGTTCAACATGATTGAATCCTATCTTATCGCGAGCAAGGTGGCTCTGCCGTGATAAGACCGGATGCCTTTTACAGACTTGCCGACGATCCTCTGTTCGGGATACACCTGCAGTGGTTTGCCGCCGAGGATGAAGGTCGGACTGAAGATCCCACCGAACGAAAGATACGCAAGGCCCGTGAAGAGGGTAAAGTCGCCAAATCGGCGGATATCACTTCTGCAGTTGTGATGATTTTCGGACTGGTGACATTGATGGCATTCTCCGGGAGTATTGTGCGGATCACCCTCGATATGATGCGGTATTTCATTACCATGGCAACTTCGGAGATGGGTACTTCCAATGTGGCGTTTACTGCAGTGGGGAACTACCTTCTGCGTCTGGCTTCACCTGTTATGGGTGTATGTTTTCTGGCAGCCTTTCTGGGTAATGTTGTTCAGGTGGGATTTCTTTTTTCAATCAAACCGATTACGCCGGATTTTTCAAAGATTTCACCCAATTTCTCCAAATGGGCTCAGAAATCATTTTTCTCGGGAGAAGCTTTATTCAACCTTTTCAAATCAATCGCAAAAGTGGCGATTATCGTTATTCTGGCCTATGTGAATATCCGTGCCGAAGTGCCCCGGTTAACCAATGCGATACGGATGTCGCCGTTCCGGGCCTTAACGCTTGTGAGCGGGATAGCCATGAGGCTGATGCTGGAAACAGCTGTACTGCTTCTGGCCTTTGCCCTTCCTGACTACTTTTTTCAGCGACATCAGCACCGTGAATCTCTGAAAATGTCAAAACATGAAATCAAGGAGGAGTTCAAGGAAACAGAAGGGGACCCTCTCATTAAAAGCCGTCTGCGGCAGAGAATGCAGGAAGTGCTTGCTTCATCCATGGCCCGTCAGGTGCCCGAAGCTGATGTGGTGATTACCAACCCGACGCATTTTGCCATTGCACTTAAATGGGATAATCAGACCATGCAGGCCCCTACAGTCACGGCCAAAGGAATGGATAATATGGCTCTGAGAATCAAGGAGATTGCCAGGGCTGCGGATGTTCCCATGATTGAAAATCGACCACTGGCAAGAGCTCTGTACGATAATGTGGAGCTGGGGGATGAAGTTCCTGAAGCGTACTGGGATATTGTTTCCGTAGTACTGGCGGAAGTCTACCGTCTCAACGGCAGAGCCGTTTAGGAGTTGGAAAAAAATGGCTGATACAACTGTATCCACATTCCGAGGGGTTTTCGGCCGTCAGGGTGGTGATATCATAATCGCCCTGGGTGTCATTCTTATTGTCATGATGCTGGTTATCCCCCTGCCGACAGTCATACTCGATCTGCTGATGGCATTGAACCTGATGCTCTCGCTCCTCATTATTCTCCTTGTTCTCTACAATCGGGATCCGCTGGAGTTTTCTCTCTTCCCGACAGTGCTGCTTATTTCAACGGTTTTCGGTCTGGCTCTGAATGTGTCTTCCACCCGTCTCATTCTGGGGAAGGGTGCCGATTTCAACGGTCAGATTGTAAGAGCTTTCGCAACCTTTGTCGTTGGATCAGAGGGATCACAGGGACTGGTAATCGGGCTGATAATCTTCATTATTCTTGTTGCTGTACAGTTCATGGTGATTACGAAAGGAGCTACCAGAGTTTCTGAAGTGGCTGCCCGGTTCGCGCTGGACGGCCTTCCGGCAAAGCAGATGGCCATAGACGCCGAATACAGCTCGGGAGCTATTACAGAGGAAGAGGCCCGGAATCGGAAAAAGCATCTGGATGATTCTGTGAATTTCTATGGTTCCATGGATGGTGCAACAAAGTTCATCAGCGGGACTGTCAAGGTGAGTATTGTAATCACCATGATCAATATAGTCGGTGGTTTGATTGTAGGTACCACCATTCATGGTGAGCCCATACAGCAGGCTCTGATAACCTATGTTTCTCTTACCATCGGAGACGGTCTGGTTTCTCAGGTGCCGGTTCTGCTCGTTTCTGTTGCAACGGGTCTGATTGTCACCCGTTCTGTCAGTGAAGGCAGCTTCGGAGATGATGTCAAATCTCAATTCTCCCGGCAGTCCCGGATATACTATGTGGCAGCGGGTTTCATGTTCGCCATGGGATTGCTGCCCGGATTTCCCTGGTACCTCATGCTGCCCCTGGCCGGGATTACCGGCCTTCTGGCTTACAGGCTGAACAGGAAACAGACTGCTGATGCAGGAGTGGCCGAAGAGGAGAAAAAGAGTGCCGGGGCTGAACCCCAGGAAATTTCACCCGTGGTGCCTCTGGATCCGATTTCTCTGGAACTTGGTTTCGGTCTGATTCCGCTTGTAGATAAAGACCAGGGTGCGGAACTGCTGGAAAGAGTTACCAGAATTCGGAAAGAGGCGGCCCTCGATCTCGGCCTTGTTGTTCCGAGAATACGGATTGTTGATAATATGCGCCTGGAGCCTTCTGAATATGCCTTCAAATTAAGAGGTACTGAAGTCGGGCGGGGTGTAATCCGCATGGGACATTTCATGGCGATAAATCCCGGGGGAGACCGGGTGAAACTGGAAGGTGAACCGACAACAGACCCGGCATTCGGATTACCGGCTATCTGGATTTCAGAGGGAGAACGGGAGAAAGCAGAGCGGGCAGGCTATACAGTTGTGGATGGTCCGTCTATTATCGCAACCCATCTGACTGAGATTCTCAAGCATCATGCGGGAGAGATTCTCGGCCGTCAGGAAATCCGTTCTCTTCTGGATACACTCAAGAAAGATTATTCGGCAGTTGTTGAAGAAGTTACAAAATCCTTCTCCCTCGGGGAAATACAGAAAATTCTTCAGGGGCTGCTGAAAGAACAGGTGAGTATCAGAAATCTTGTTGCTATTCTTGAGACTCTCGGAGATTTCTCTTCGATTTCAAAAGATGCCGGTTATCTGATAGAGAAAACCAGGCAGGCACTGGGACGTCAGATATGCCTTCAGTACGCAGATGATAAAAGAACCCTTCATGTGCTTACCATCAATCCCCAGGTGGAAAAAAAGATTATTGATTCAAGAGTGGAAACCGCTACAGGGGATATTGCCGCCCTTGAACCGGACTTTCAAAGAACCTGGGTGAACTCAGTCGCCAATGCAGTGAAAATTGCCAGGGATACCGGTGCGTGGCCGGTTATATTATGCAGTGAGTCGGCCAGACCTCTTGTACGTTCAACCGTTGCAAGAGACATGCCTGATTTAGTTATACTTTCAGTTCCGGAAATTGCCGAGGGGATACAGATTGAATCTCTTGGTGAAATCCAATTAGGAGAAACCTGATGCCGCAGTATTTCAGCGAGAGGGGTAAAACTCATCTTGAAGTGATAAACCGTATACAGAAGAAATACGGTGACAGGGCGAATATTCAATTTCACAAAACCATACCTGCTCCGGGTATCATGGGCCTGTTCGGAAAAGTCCATTATGAATACCGGGGTTACCTCAGAACGGATCATGAAGCCAGAGCCCTGCAGAAAACCCGGGATGATGAATCCCGGGCTGCCATTCTTGCTGCCAGTGGAAAAAATATACCGACAGCACAGCTTGACAGGGATACACCCGATAACCGGCCGGATCCTGAAGAACAGGATGACCAGATCGGTACGGTTCTGAGAGAACTCAGGGATCTGAAAGGTCAGCTTGCCATCGGTGTCTCTCCGCCTCCTGCGGAACCTTTCCCGGTGCTTTCTGAACTTTCAGACATACTGAAGGACAACGATTTTGAGCAGTCATACATCGATAATCTTCTTGATTTCATAAAGCGCGAACATAGCGCAGCGGAATTGGATAATCGAGAAATTATTCATCATGATGCAGCTGTCTATATTGCCGGCAGTATTTCTTATTTTCAGCAGGAAATAAAAGATGGCCCCTCAATCTTCATCATTGTAGGTCCTACCGGGGTTGGTAAAACAACAACGATTGCGAAACTGGCTGCGGTTAACGGTCTTGCCGGAACAGGAAGGGATGTGCGTATTATCACTGTGGACAGTTTCAGAATCGGAGCCAGAGCACAGGTGGAAACCTATGGGGAGATAATGGGAATTCCTGTAAGTGCTGTTGATAATTACGATGAACTCAGGAAGCAGGTGGCTCTGGCTTCTTCTGCAGATATGATTCTTGTAGACACAATCGGGAAGAGTCCCCGGGATGGTTCCCGGCTGGAAGAAATGAGAGAACTTCTTTCGGCCTGTGGAGAGAACGCCGAGGTTCATCTGGCAGTCAGCGCAACGACGAAGACAGCAGATCTCCGGCAGATTCTCAACAGATTCAATTCTTTTGATTACAAGTCTGTTATACTGACAAAACTGGATGAAACTTCCAGAATAGGAAATCTTGTCAGTGTAATTTCCAGTACCGGTATACCCCTGAGTTATCTTACCGACGGACAGAGTGTACCGGTGGATATCGCTGTTGCTTCTCCTCTTCGCTTATTATCAAGGCTGAAAGATATGGATTTCAGGAATCATGAGCTTGAAGAGCAATACCCCGCTGCGGATCTTACCGCGGCCTGGAGATGAGTATGGGTGATCAGGCAGAAAAACTCAGAGAAATTGTTAAAGCCCAGAGTTCCGGAGCCAGCTCCGGAGAAGAGAAGAAAACCAGAATAATTGCAGTGGCCAGTGGTAAGGGCGGGGTCGGGAAAACCAATATGTCAATCAATATGGCTATTGCATATTCCAGGTTGGGGAAAAAAGTCCTTGTTCTTGATGCAGACCTCGGTCTTGCCAATGTCAATGTTGTGATGGGAGTAATTCCGAAATACAATCTGTACCATGTTATCCGTAAACAGAAAATGATGAAGGATATCATCCTTGAAACACCATATGGGGTTCAGATTGTTGCCGGTGCTTCAGGATTCAGTCGAATAGCAAATCTGACCGAAGAAGAACGTCATAGTTTTGTGAGTGAACTTACCGCTCTTGCAGATGCGGATATTATTATCATTGATACCAGTGCTGGTGTGAGTTCCAACGTTCTGGCATTTATTGAAGCGGCGGATGAAGCTGTTATTGTCACCACTCCGGAGCCCACCGCCATAACCGATGCTTATGGTATCATCAAGATAATTTCAACAGAAATAGATGATTTTGATCTCGGGCTGAAGCTTATTGTCAACCGGGTATCGAGTGTGACCGAAGCGAAGAAAGTGGCTCAGAGAGTGATAAATATCACCGGTCAGTTTCTGAATATAAAGGTGGATTACCTCGGGTTTGTCTATGACGATCCCGCAGTTCCTGCATCGGTGAGGAAGCAGAAACCCTTTATCATCAATGAACCACGGAGTCGTGCATCTCAATGTATGCAGCATATTGTCGGAAGACTGGAAAAAGTTGAGTACAGGGAAGGCGGCGGGGTATCCCGGTTCCTGAGACGGCTCTTCGGGAGGCTGGACAGTTGACGGGAATTTTCAGGTCGCCTATTCTGAGAGTGGGAAACGCAAACCGGTGATTGATAACATTAACTGGAAATTCGTGTCCGCTGTTTCTATTGTTGCGATGGCGGTATCCCTTCTCAGTGGAGGACTGGGAGGAATCCCCTTTGGGGTTCTTGTTCTTCGGGCTTTTATCGGAGGGGGTGTTTTTCTGATATTGGCGGTAGCGCTTAATCTGCTGATAGTCAGGTTCTTTCCGGAAATTCTGGACGATGTCGATTCCGGAGCAGCTGGCTCCATGGAGAAAAACAATGCCGGTTCCGATGCTGAAGCGGATGAATTGACAGGAAGCAGGGTTGATATTGTCCTGCCTTCCGAACCGGCTGAGCCGGTATCGCCGGTGGTCACTTCGGTGGAGACCTCGGAGTCTGATGTTGTTTCTGATGGTGTCGAAAAGGATGTGAAATCTTCTGGGACCGCTCAAGATGGAGATCTGGGGAATATTGACCGGTTTTCGGGTGCATTTTCTGAGGTTGATGATGATATCTCAGGGGCCGATGGCTCTGCTTCAGGAAATGCCCCCGGGGGAGATCATGATCCTGAGGAAATAGCCCAGGCTATACATACCGTAATAAAACGAGATGAGAAAGGTTAGAATCGATGGCCGATGATGACATGATAATTGCCGGGATTCCGGAGAAAGAACTCTGGCGCCAGTACCGCAGCAACAGAGAGCAGTCCATTCGTGATGCGATTGTGAAACAATATGCACCACTGGTGAAATATGTGGCCGGTAAAGTTTCGGTCGGTATGCCTCAGAATGTGGATTTTGACGATCTTGTAGGTTTCGGAATTTTCGGACTTTTTGATGCGATTGAGAAGTACGATCCGGATAAGCATGTGAAATTCAAAACTTATGCGGTTACAAGAATACGTGGTGCCATTTTTGATGAACTGAGAACCATTGACTGGGTTCCCAGATCTGTCAGACAGAAGACCAGGGAAATAGACGATACTGTTCAACATCTTGAAGCCAGACTGGGCCGGTCGGCAACGGATGAAGAGGTAGCCGGAGAGATGGGTATGAGTCTGTCTCAGTACAATCAGATGATGCTCAAGGTGAGCGGAACTTCCATGCTCTCTTTGAATGACGTCTGGTATACCGGGGAGGACAACGACAAGGTTTCCATCGTGGAAAGTATTGAATCACCGAACTCTCTCAGGCCGGATGCGATAGCGGAAAAGGGTGAGATGCGCCGGGTTATTGTTGAAGCTATCAATGAATTACCGGAGAAAGAGAAGAAAGTCCTTGTCCTCTATTACTATGAAGATCTTACCCTGAAAGAAATAGGAAAAGTTCTCGATGTCACCGAATCCCGGATATCTCAGCTCCACACAAAAGCTATCAGCCGACTCCGTGTTAAGCTGACAAATATGAA
>Ga0256913_10001116_pt1 | contig 13849 bp, 4 predicted proteins | sample Axial_MatmetaG_FD_185970 | JGI IMG/M metagenome (GOLD analysis project Ga0256913, IMG submission 185970) | Deep-sea worm associated microbial mat communities from Axial Seamount, Juan de Fuca Ridge, Pacific Ocean - Axial_Mat | ecosystem: Environmental > Aquatic > Marine > Oceanic > Microbial...
TTGTCTCGAAACTTCCCGGATACGAATATATACAGCAAGTTGATGAGTTTAAAGAGAATGCCCAAACGCTTGAAAATATGGGGTCGAGCTGGATCGATTGGCGCGATTGGGGAGATACAACACTAAACGAACTGCTGGATACTTTAATTTTTGATGCACTTCAAAAAGAGTATTGGTGGGGCACTCCGGTTGCAGGTACAAGTGTAACAGGAATTCATATTTTAAAAGATACTATTACTGTTAAATGGGGAACTACAAAGCAACTTCTTGCAATGGTTCGTCCGGCGCTTGCCGAAAATCAGGGAATTTTATGGAGCTCGTCCGATACTACCCTTGTTGCTGTAAATTCATCGGGGCAGATAACTTCTAAAATATCGAAAGCCGAATATGCTACAATAACGGCAGAGACTGTTGAAAGTGGGTTTTCTGTAGATTGTATTGTAAAAGTAATTCCGCCACAACAAAAATGTGCTTATCCCGAAGGTTCTTCGCACACCATTCCCGGTGTTATAAATGCAACCTATTTCGATTTGGGTGGCGAGGGAGTTGGTTATCACGATTTAAGTCCGGGAAATGCCGGCGATGGAATCAGACAGGATGAAGGCGTTGATACTGAAAACAGATTGGCTGAAGGTACCGTGGGAGGTATTCAAACCGGCGAGTGGCTCGAGTACACAGTTAATGTTCAGGAAGACGGAGATTATAATTTTGAAATATTATTTGCAACGCCCGGACGGATGGGTAAGTTTCATTTAGAAATAGACGGGATTAATTTAACCGGTTCTGTATTTGTAAAACCAACAGGCAGTTTAAATAAATTTAAGCCAACTATTGTCGAGAATATTACATTAATAAAAGGTGAACACATTTTGCGCATATTTTTCGACTTTGCGTATTTTAATATGGGAACAATAACCGTTAAAAGCAGTGAGACTTCTGCCACTGATTGGGTTGCAACAAATGATGCATTTCAGCTATATCCAAACCCTGCAACCGATGTAGTACATATTTCAGGTAATATTAGTTTTGATAGATATATTGTACAGTCGATGACCGGACAGGTTATTATGCAAAATGTGTTGCAAAACAATCAAATAAACACGCTTTCACTTCCTAAAGGTAATTATATTGTTGTACTGGTAAAAGATAAATATGTTGTACATAAAAAACTGATTAAAATGTAATATTCATATCTTGCTATTAATCAGTTTTGTAGCAATTCCTGCTTTATTTCCTTTATCTGCTTTGCGCCCTGTTATTGTATTTCCGACAGAATGTAGTTTTGTTTGTGTTGATGAATTCAGTTTGAAAGCAACTCTCTTTTTATTAAATCAAGGTTGTGAAGAAAAAATAGTTATTATTTCAGACAATGCAATAAATGTTGCAATGTTGAGCGATTTGTATTATTGTTTTTTCTTGCAATTAGATAGTTAATCGGTTTATATATTCAAATTTGCAAAAGAATGATTTGTTTCAGAGTATTATATTATTAGCAAAAACTTAAATTAATCTATTATGAAATTAAAATTTTTACTTTTTTCTTTATTGTTAACCGGTGGAATATTAAGTGCTCGGGGTAGTGTTGAAACAACGCAACAAGATACCATGAAAGGCTTAATTTTTTCAGAATCTTTTGGAAACAGCGGTTGGAGTGGGTATTGGGAAATAACCAATATGAACAGCTTTGATGTTAATCTTGGTGAAGTTGAATTTGGAGTGATGGTTCCCTGGGGAAGTCCGGGTAACGAATGGAATCCCGGCGATAGGCGGATGATGTTACCCAATCATATACTTCATCCCGGAGAATCTTTTGTAATTGCTAACTGTTACGATTTTAATCCTGAGCAATTTGCAAAAGGGTTAGAAGGATATGGTGAGAAATTTACACGTGATCAGATTTGGGATTTGGCAGATTTACAGATACATTTCGAAGAAAAATTTAGTATTCCGGGACTCGATAGTATTACTCCGGGAGCCGATTTTTTGTCTGATATATGGAGTGGAAGTAAATGCTTTTTCCTAAGACAACATTTTAACGAAACCGACTCGCTTGTATTGGATCAGGTTGGTGGTGTTTTCGATGACGAAAATGGTACCAATTACGATTATGCTTATGATGTGGCCGGTATTACCGGAGCGACCGGGAATAGTGTCCTGGTTCGTAAATACAGTATAAAAACCGGAAACCTTGATTTTGCAAATGCACGTGGTATCGACGAAGATGACTCGGAGTGGATTGTGGTAAAGAATAAACCTGATAATTATTGGCGCGATGTTTACTGGACACTTGGAAATCATGGCGATTATAAATTAGATGCCAATACACTGGAAAGTGATGTTGCACAGGTTGACTTTGCAGCAAAAACCATTACTGTACCTTGGGGAACTTTACGTGGCGATGGCATTATGCACCTGATGACTCAGAAACCGGGTATTGCCTGGAATTATATTGAATCGCCGAATTATGAAGACTCATTGAGTTATGCTGCCCACACCGGCGACCAGCTACTTGTAGTTGCTTGTGGAAATGATGGGGAAAGAGCTACTTTCGATATTATTGTTTCTGATCCGCCTGCAAATGCAAATTTTGTTGTTCCTGTATTAGATCAGGACCCCACAGGCTGGTGGCGCAGGGAAATAGAAGGTGGTTATATTGGATGGCCAAGGATAACTACTCATGCATCTGGCATTGATACTATTTGGGGAGCACGTGGAGGTATTCCTTATGCAACACGTATCGATTCGCTGTTTGAACGTTTAGAAAAACCTGCGGGAGCTTCATGGGAGTTCATTTGTGCTGATGGTGCCGAAAGAGTGGATGTTAAAGAAGGCGATAAACTAAAGGTTACTGCGTCTAACGGTACAGTAAAAGAGTATTATATTTCTGTTTTACCATACAGAGCAAATACCGATGCAACATTGACGGCAATTACCTGGCCCGATATTCCTGAATTTTATTATGACCTGTTTGGATGGGTTGGAGACACAATCCCGGGATTTGGAGCAGCTGTTTATGACTATAAAATAAAAATCCCGATGGATGTCGAGCAGGTTCCTGCATTTGTGGCCAAAGCGGCAAATACGAATGCTAAAATTAAGGTAAAACGTGCCAATAATTTAACAGGAACAGCAGAAGACCGCACTATGTCTTTTACAGTTACTGCAGAAGCCGATACAGTTGTTAAAACATATAGTATTGAGTTGTCAAAGGAAAAAGATCCTTCAAAACTTCAACCCTATTCGGCTGATCCGTTTATCTCTGAATTTATAGAAGCTGAACAGTGGGGAAATAGTTATATGGAACTTTGTAATCCGGGCAATCAGCCACTCGATATGAGTAACTATATGATTGTAAATATGTGGGCTAATGCAAATCCTGTTGATGCAATTAAAGCGGTTTCAAGCCCTGAAAGTTGGAATAGCAGGTTTACTAAATACATTCCGGGATATAAATGGGTTGATAAAGCAACCTGGGAAGTTACTCCGGGTCTTGCAACGCAGGATTTGAGTGTTAACCCGATTGTTATGGGAGGCGATGTTTTCTGTATGGGAGGAATTACTTATATGGGAGAATTGTATTCTACCCGTGATGCAGATTTCTTTACAAGTGTTATTTTATCTAAACTCGATGTTCAGTTTAGAAATGTTACTGCTCCTTTTTTAACCGTAAAAAATCCATGGGAAGAGGAAGTGACAGACGACCCTGTTGCATCGTGGATGCAGGGTAATTACTTCGTATTCAAAATTCTTAACGACTCTATTAAAAGTGGAGATAAGCCTGCTAACGATCCGAATGATTTTCAACTGATTGATATTTTTGCAATGGTCGATGGTTCTGCACATGTTATTGCAGGAGTGCCTACAGGAGCAAATATGGATTATAAAAGGAAATCGAATATTTATAAAGGTAATCCTGAAGCACAGGCGTCGTTTGGAACAAACGAAGACGATACAGAATGGATACAACGTAGTGCATGGGATGCAAGTTTATCGCAATACGGGTATCCGGGGTGTATGATAATGAATTGTAGCGATTTAGGAAATCATTTTATGGATGAGCCTACAATGTATATGTCAACCGTTACCTCTGTTGCTTACAAAGTTAGTGATGGTTTTTCAGTGAAAGAGAAAATAAGAGGTTTGACTACGGGGACTACGGTTAGCTCTTTCTTGTCGAACATTTTTAAAGCGGATGAAGGTCAGACTTTAACAGTTAAGGCAACAGCCGATGGTTCTGAACTTACGGGTGATGCTGTGTTGAGTATGAATGATACACTTGTTGTTTTGTCGGCCGACAGTGTTAATACAACAAAATATATTCTTGATGTTTCAACAGAAGGTTTAAATTCTGATGCTGTTTTAGTTTCAAGTAAATACGAGATTACTGTTAACGGAAATACAGGATCGATTGCAGGTTTAGAATATGGAACATCGTTAAAAACCGTGATGGCAAATATTACTGTTCCTGCGGGGGCAACATTGCAAATGATTGATGGTAACGGAGCTTTCGTTCCGTTTAAATTGATGAATTTTGATACTACTTATGTAAATGTTACTGTTAGCGATAATGTTTATTTTGAAGTTACTGCAGAAAATGCAGTTGACAAAATTACCTATCAGCTTCAACCCGATGTTTCTGAAAAAGATGCTTTTGTAACATCGAATGTTTATACAGTTGTTCAAAAAGAAGTACTGATTCATTTTGTTCCGCGGGGCACCAATGTCAGAGCATTCCTTTCGAACTTAATTGCTTCTAAAGGGGCAACGGTAAAATTAGTTGATAAGATAGGAATGGAGCGTATTGACGGAACGGTTGCCGACGATGATAAAGTGGTTGTTACATCGAGTAACGGAGAAGTTTCAAGAGTTTATTTTATCTCTATGCTGGCAGAGAAATATGTTCCCGAAACAACTTATCTTGCTTATATTTTATCGAGCAGATATGCAGTTGATCAGGTTGATAATGTTGTAAATGGTGTTAGTGGAGACGAAACAATAGCTGCATTCTATTCCAGAATAACTGTAGCGCAGGGAGCAATAGCGATTGTGGTTGATAAAGATGGTAACGAAAAAACATCAGGAGATATTGATGGTACTGATAAAGTAAGAGTTACTTCTGCCGATGGTAAAATTGTAGTGTGTTATACATTTGGCCAACTTACCGGAGCCGGTGTAGTTGAGCATAACAGTATAAATTTATATCCAAATCCAACAAATGGTATAATTAATATCAGCGGAATTGAAAGAGGTATCCGTATTCAGGTATTTAATGCAACCGGATCTGCAATCCGCGACATTGAAGCTGAAAGTTCTATAGAAGCGGTTTCTCTTGAAAATGAACCTGCCGGAATGTATTTGATTGTAATTAGTGACAGTAATAAATTGCTAGGGCGTTATAAAGCAATCAAAAATTAGAGTTTTTATAATCATAGTAGTAATAAAGAGAGTCTGTATATTTTTGCAGGCTCTTTTTTATCTTTCTTGTTCCCTGTTTTGTTGAGCAGATTAGTGTGTGAAGGGTATGATTTATTTTAATAATATCCTATTTCTTCATCTTTCTATTTTCAAAATATCACTATCTATTTGCTTTTTGAATGTAGTTATTTAACAAATCCCGTTTGTTCTGATTTGAAACAGATAAAATAGTGTATGATATTATTTTGTTATTTATGATTTTTAGCAACCAGTTTCTGGTTAAGACGCTTATATCTGAAAAATAGTTATAAAGAACTATATGTGGTAATAGAGTGTGTCTTTTGTTTGTATTGCAATGAATGATTCGTTATATTGTTGTGCAAAGTTTGTGATTTGTTAAGTTGTTGTGTTTCTGTATTATAGCTTGTTTTTTTTGTGCGAAGGGTTCGCCGTAATTAAAATGTAAATGTGTGATTATGAAGAGATATGTGTTACTTGTTCTTTTTGTGTTATGTGTTTCGCTTGTTGCACATAGTGTCGATTTCAGGCATTTAAGTACAAGTAATGGTTTGAGTGATGGTGAAATAACATCAATTGTTCAGGATAGTGTTGGAAATATGTGGTTTGCTACTTATACCGGCTTAATAAAGTACGATGGAGCCGAATTCCAATTATTCAGACCGGAGCTTGGAAATCCATACAGCATTCCCGACAAAAAAGTTGGAGATTTATTTGTCGACTCCAATAATAATTTATGGATTGCATCAACCCGAAAACTAAGCTATTACAATCAGGTAAAAAATGAATTCAGGGAAATTGTTTTTGAAGGATTTGCTGTCGAAGAATTAAATATTAAAAACCTGTCAGAATATCAAAACCATTTAATTATTGCAACAGATAATGGCTTGTTTGTTTTGTCGCTAAATAATTTATCACATTCGAATCTTATCGCAAGAAAGCCTGTTTTTAAGCTCTTTGGGAAGGTGATTGACAACTACTCAAGTTATTCATATGCCTTTCATAATCAGTTTTTTATTTGGCAAAAGTATTCTTTAAAAGAGAGCGTTTTTTTAAAGGCCAAGTTCGAATTCGATGACGGTAAATCGATAATTGTGTTAAATCCTTTTCTTGAACTCGATTACGAAATGCAAGTTAACACAATGGAATATTTTGATAGTGATTTGTATATTGGAACTACAAACGGATTATTAATATACTCAATAAAACAAAATAAATTTATCAGAAAGCATTATTTTAAAGGCATCGATATTTTAAAAGTTTTTCTTGCAAGCGATCATAAAGTATATTGCTCAACCTTAATTCATAAACTTTTAGTGCTCGATTTACATACAGGAACTACAAGTAGTTACGATTCGAATCCGGCAGAAAAGGGCTCCCTTTTAAGTAATAATATCTTAACTTTTTTCGAAGATCATACCGGAAATTTGTGGATTGGTCATCAGGGACAGGGAATAAGTATTTTAAATTTATATAGTAAAAAGTTTCATACATTCAGGTATAATCCTTTTCGTAGCGGTTCGTTAAGTCGAAACGTAATTATGTGTTTTAGCGAAAGCAAGGATGAATATTTAATTGGTACACGCGACGGTGGATTAAATATTATCAATAAAGATGAACTCCTTTCCGAAAACCCGGTTTTTAAAGTGCTTCGAATTCCAAGTAGTAACATTACAAACAGAATAGGTGTTTGGGATATTAAAAGAGAATCCGATTCGTTGTTTTGGTTGGGTACCGATATTGGCTTGTTCAGATTAGAACGTAAATATAAAAAATGGAAAATCAGTCCGTTTGGGGAGAAATCAAAGATTAATGGAGTAATCTGGCGTATTTTTATCGATAAAAATAAAAATATTTGGTGTGGCGGGTACGATAGAGGGTTAATTTTTATTCCTGCCACGAACCGAAATAAATCGGAGAAATATTATCAATTTACTTTCGATTCAAAAGACTCTACAACGTTATCCAATAATTATATTAAAGAGATTATGGTCGATAGTAACGATAGGTTCTGGATTGGAACGGTTAACGGATTAAACTGTTTGACAACAGAATACAATAATCTTAATTTAACGGGCGATGTAAAACCCGATTTGAAATTTAAGCGGTACAAAGCATTAAAAGCCGATGGGAAATCGCTTAACAATAACGATATAAATTCAATATTCGAAAACTTTGATGGTAAATTGTGGATTGGAACTTTGGGGGGAGGTTTAAATATTTTTGATCCTGAAAAAGAAGAATTCTCTTACATTACAAAATCCGACGGGCTTCCATCGAACGATATGTATGGTATTCTTTCCGATAAATTTGGGAATCTTTGGATAAGCACAATTAACGGATTGGTACTGTTTAACCAGTTGCAGGCAAATAAAAAGATTATTGTTTTCGATCAGTTCGACGGCATACAAGGCGATGTGTTTATGTTTTTCTCCTATTTTAAATCGAATAGCGGGTTAATGTTTTTTGGTGGCGACAATGGTTTTACCTGCTTTTATCCGAACGAGATAAAAATGAATACAATTCCTCCAAAAGTTGCTTTCTCAAAACTTATTGTCGATAATAAAGTAATATCTATCGGAGACACGCTTTCGCATAATTTTTATCTCAGAAAATCGTTAAATAAAACAGAAAAAATTGTTCTTCCTTATAATCATAATACGTTTTCGATAGGGGTTTCGGTTTTGCATTTTCTTCATCCCGAAAAGAATTCGATTTATTATAAGTTAGAAGGATATAACAGCAAGTGGCAAAAAATTCCAGCATCCGAAAAACAAATCCAGTTTTTTAATATCCCTCATGGCAATTATGCTTTAAAAGTTAGAGGATTAAGTTCCGATAACGAGTACTCGGTTGATACCAAGATATTGAAAATTGTGATTTTGCCGGCATGGTACAACACCTGGTACATGAGATTGATTTACATTTTAATAGCGGTTTTTCTAATAGTTAATTTGTTTTTCTTTCTTATTAAGCGTCAAAAACTTATCCATCAGGAGCAGCTGAATGATATTACAATAAAAAATAACGAGAATAAAATGATATTCTTTACGAATATCGCACACGAGTTAAGAACACCACTCAGTTTAATAATTGCACCTGTTGAAGATATTATTGCAAATTATACAAAAGAGAATGCGAAATTTAAAAATCATATTCAGATAATTTACCGAAACTCAAATTACCTTTTAAGTTTATTAAATCAAATCATCGATTTCCGAAAACTTAATGTAGGCAAATTAAAACTCGATTTGCAAAAAGTTGATTTGGTAAGATTGATTAAAGATGTTGTGATAAATTTTAAAGGTTACGAATTTAACCGGAATATAAATCTGTTCCTGAAATTTCCGTCCGATTCGATATTTGTTACCATCGATGTTCAGAAAATTGAAGTAGTGATGTACAATTTGTTTTCGAATGCGTTTAAACACACTCCCGAGAATAGCTCAATTGTTGTTTCAATTTCGTCGGTAAGCGGAGAGACCGGAACTACAGGTGCCGATAAAAATAATTTTATAAGAATCACCGTTTTTAACGAGGGTGATGAGATTCCGGCAGAGCATATTTCAATGATTTTTGAACGGTTTTATAAAGTCGATGAATATAAAGACGGTGCAGGAATTGGGCTTGCATTTTCGAAATCGTTGGTTGAAATGCATAATGGAGTTCTTTCTGTTGAATCGGTAAAAGGGAAAGGTGTTGAATTTCATATCGACATCCCTTATGAAGGAGTTCTCGAAGAAACAATTAATACCGGGAATTTAATAACTGAAAAGATTGTAATTCAGCAGGAACATTTTATTCCAGTTCTTAAAAATGAAAAACCTGACGTGGATAAAAGTACAATCTTAATTGTTGAAGACAATTCGGAGATGAGGTACTTTTTAAGTAATATTTTGCAACCTAATTACAATTGCATACTGGCATCGGATGGTGCCGAAGGTTGGAGAAAGGTGCAAAAAAACAAGCCTGTTTTGGTTGTGTCCGATATTATTATGCCCAAAATGACAGGAATGCAATTGTGCGAAAAAATAAAGAAAACAGATAATACATGTCATATCCCGGTAATTTTATTGACTGCTAAAAATGCCGCCGAATACAAAATCGAAGGGTATAAAACGGGAGCCGATGCGTATGTGTCGAAACCATTCGACATCGATATTTTATTCTCGCAAATCGAGCGGTTAATAAAAAATCGGTTATTAATTGAAGAGAAATACCGCACCCAAAATTTTATGGTCGAAATTGAAAGTACCAATACAAAAGATGAAGAGTTTATACAGAATGTAAAAGCAATTTTAGATGAAAATATCGCAAATACCGATTTTAATGTTAGCATGCTTTCGAAAGAGATAAATATTAGTCCGGCACAGTTGTATCGCCGGTTAAAAGCACTTTCGGGGTACTCGCCTGTCGAGTTTATTCGCCTGGTTCGTTTGCAGAAAGCATACAGTTTGTTAAACAGTCATAATAAAACGGTTAAGGAAATTTGTTATTTAACCGGCTTTAATAACCTTTCGTATTTTATTAAATGTTTTAAAGAGCAGTTTGGCGAAACTCCGGCACATTTCAGAGATGTTAAAAACAGCGGAATTTTAAATCCTGAAAACGGTAACGAAATGGGATAAAACGAAAGTGTAGTATTTTAAACAATCAGTGGTAAAAGGTTTTTTCTGCTCTCATATGATTATAATTGTTTATTTTCAAAGATATCATATGGAACTTGCCCATAATTCATCTCTTTTGTGTGATAAATATTATCATGCTCGTTTTATCTGGCAATAGAAATCCGGAGCAACGGTTATCAAATTTTACTAAGTTTGCACCAAAATATATTGTATGCAAAAAACAGAGCTTCTTTTACCTGCCGGAAATATTGAATCGTTTTACGCTGCCCTCGAAGGCGGTGCCGATGCCATTTATCTCGGGCTGAAACAGTTTAACGCACGCGGAAGGGCTAAAAATTTTACCACAGCACAACTTCCAGCGTTGGTAAAAGAAGCAAAACGCCGAAATGTAAAACTTTATATTACTTTAAATACGGTCATTAAAAACTCCGAAATCGGCGAACTGCTCGACTATCTGCATTTTCTTACAACAACCGGAATTAGCGGAATAATTATCCAGGACTGGGGTGTATATTACATTGCCAACCGTTTTTTCCCGAAACTCACTATACACGCCAGCACGCAGCTCGGAATCCACAACTCGCTCGGAACCGTTTTTTCCGAAAAACTCGGGTTCGACCGCGTGGTACTTGCCCGCGAATTAACTATGCACGAGCTGCAAACCATCAGTAAAAAAAGCCGTATCGAAACCGAAGTTTTTATACACGGTGCACTCTGTTACTCGTTCTCCGGAATGTGTTTATACAGCAGTTACTCGGGTGGGCGCGGTGCAAACCGCGGGCTGTGTACGCAACCCTGCCGCCGAATTTATTCAACCGGCAAAAAAAAGCAACAATATCTTTTTAACCTGAAAGATAATCAGGTGGTAGAGTCGATAAGCGAAATTGCCGCAATGGGCGTTTCGAGCCTGAAAATTGAAGGGCGGATGAAATCGGGCGAATACACTTACCGCGTGGCAAAAGCCTACCGCATGGTACTCGACGACGAACAAAATTTAACCGAAGCAAAAACACTGCTCGACCTCGATTTTGGCCGCGAAAAAACAAGCTATTTCCTCGGGCGCGATGTGCGCACTGCCGTATCGAATAAAACCGTTGCCGGCGTTTTTCTCGGAAAAGTTGAACTCGTAAAAGGTTCAGCAGTTCTCCTCTCATCGAAAATGAAAATCGAACCCGGGTTCCGGTTACGGTTCCATATTCCAAACACCGAAAAACAAGAATCGGTTAAAGTAAAACAAGTGGCAACCGAAAACGGATTGTATAAAATTAATGCAGGCGACAAAAGAATACGCCCGCACAGCGAAGTGTACCTCTCCGGAATCAGCGATATTAAATTCCCCTCGAAAATAGACGAAATACATTCGCGCAAAACACCGCAACTCTCGTGGGGAATAAAAAAACGGTTTCTTAACGAGCTGAAAACAAACGGCAAACAGCGCCGCGACGAGTTCTATTTCCGTATAAACTCAATGGAGTGGTTACGTAAAATAAACCTTAACGAAGTGGATGCACTTTTCCTGAATTTCTCAAAAATTACCTGGAGCCGTTTCGATGCCACCCTGCCGTTTATTCAAAAATTCCGTCAAAAAATTTATATCGAGCTGCCCAAATTTATCCCCGAAGATTCAATCCCGTTTTACTCGGCACTCGTTTCGCGGATGGTAAAAAGCGGCCTCAGCAACTTTGTCATTTCGCACCTTTCGCAAAAGCAAATCATCCCCAAAAATTGTCGAATCATAGCCAACGAAAATGTATATGTTTTTAACGATGCCGCCTCAAAACAGATAACCGCGCAAGGCATTTCAATATTCAGTTACCCGCAGGAAATCGACTTCGAGACCCTCTTTTCGCTCACCAACACCGGCGGAATTGTCCCTGTCTATTTTCATCCCGAGCTGTTCCATTCGCGTATGCCAATCGCACTCCACGGCACCGAAACTTTTACCGACGACACCAGCCTGCAACTCACGCGCCACCGCCGCAACGGAATAACATCGGTTGTCCCCGACCGCCCGGTTGCCATTTTCCAGTCGCGCAACAAACTCAAAAAACACGGTTTCTACCGCTTTCTCATCGACCTCAGTTACGAGCCGCCATCGAAAAATCGCGTAAAAACCCTTAAAAGCAGGCTGCTCCGTTCCGAGCAAATCCAGCCGTCAACAACATTTAATTTTGTAAAAGGACTAAAATAGGAAATCGTTTTCAGGGCGTGCCTCCCCGCCGCGAAAGCGGGGAGTCGTGCTTTCCGCTTTACCGGTTTTGCCGCACTCCGGTGGTTGTAGGCAATCCGTGTGCTTCCTTCGGTCGCAGCCGTTTGCCAACAACCACTCGGGCGCGCCTGCAACCGCTGCCGCTGCAATCACTCACGCGGCGCCCGTGGTTATTAACCGGCAGCCGCACATCTGTTTGGGCGCAATTATTTACCCCGCTAATATTTTATAAACTACCGTCTTTTACCAAGTTCCAACTCTTTGGCAAAATCTTTTTCAAAAAATTCGTACTCACCACGTTTGCCGTTCTTTTTTAAATCTAAATCGAATTGCCGTAAATCTTTCCGCATAACTTTTGCACTAATTGTTTTCGGAAACTCTTTCATAAACTCAATCGAGCGCGGGCGTTTATACGGAGCCATATTTCCGCGAATAGAACGAAAGAGTTCAAGTGCCATTTCTCCTTTCATCGGGTAACCGGGTTTTAAAACAATATACGCCTTCGGAACAATCCGGTCGCGGTCGTCAACTGTCGGAATAACGGCAACTTCCAGTACTGCTGCGTGTTCCATTATTTCGCTTTCTACTTCAAACGGACTAATTCTGTAATCGAGACTTTTAAATACATCGTCCGAACGGCCAATAAAAAATACAAAACCATCTTCGTTCATATAAGCTGTGTCGCCGGTTAAATACCAGTTGTCTTTAAAAATCTCGCGGTTCTTTTCATCGTCATCGTATCCGTCCAGCAACCCCAGCGGACGAACAGGTTGCATTGCAACGGCAATCTCGCCATCGGTGCCGTGTGGTACTTCATTTAAGTTTTCGTCAACAATTTTTATCTGGTATCCGGGTGCTACTTTTCCCATCGAGCCTTCCGGAACAGTCATCCCTTTTGGGGTAAAAATAAGTGCGGTAGTTTCGGTTTGTCCGTAACCTTCGCGCAACGCAAGTCCGGTAACCTGGTTTACTTTGTTCGATACTTCCGGGTTTAGCGGTTCGCCTGCACTCACAATTTTTTTCAGGCGAAGATTGTATTTACTGATATCCTGTAACAGGAAAAGTTTCCAGACACTCAGCGGAGCACATAAACTGCTGATTTTATATTTCTCAATAAATTCAAGGTTTTTAGCCGGGTCGAAAGCCGAATAGTTATAGGTAAAAATTGTAGCTTCCGCATTCCAGGGAGTTATAAAACTACTCCATGCAAACTTTGCCCATCCCGGCGAGCTGATGTTGTAATGAACATCGTTCTTTTGCAAATCGAGCCAGTACATGGTTGTCAGGTGCCCGAAAGGGTAGTGGTGCGGGTGTACCACAAGTTTCGGTTTCGATGTTGTTCCCGAAGTGAAAAACATAAACATGGTATCGGTGGCACGGGTAACAAAGCCGGGCTTAAAAGTGTCGTTGTGGTTTTTAACCGTGTTGTAGTCAATCCAGTTTTGCGCATTATCCGAACCACATTTTTCTCCAATCTGGCTAACACAAATCAATGCTTTCAGGTTGTTCAGAGCATCTCCTGCTTTGTTAACCCGTTCGCGAAATTTTTCGTGGGCAATCATAAATTTTACCTCTCCGC
>Ga0256913_10001117_pt1 | contig 13836 bp, 11 predicted proteins | sample Axial_MatmetaG_FD_185970 | JGI IMG/M metagenome (GOLD analysis project Ga0256913, IMG submission 185970) | Deep-sea worm associated microbial mat communities from Axial Seamount, Juan de Fuca Ridge, Pacific Ocean - Axial_Mat | ecosystem: Environmental > Aquatic > Marine > Oceanic > Microbial...
CCATATTTTATGGAATAAATTGATATTATTCACATATATTATAAAAATAAGGTGATTTTGTGAATATTGGTAAAGAGGTTTTAAAGCTATTAAAAGAGGAGATAGCAGAGATTGATTATAACAGATATATAAAACAACTAGAATATGATGCTAAAAAATCTACAAGTGATTTAGCTATATTTTATGCCCCAAACACTCTTGTGTCAAACTGGATAAAAAGCAAATACACCCATAAAATTGCCCATCTATTTGAGATAAAAACTCACTCTAAAGTTAGTGTACAAATAACTTTGAAAAATACAACAGAAAGAAGAAAAGTAAAAAAAGAGGAGAAACAAAAAGTTCAACATTCACTTTTAAACCCTTCACACACTTTTGATAACTTTATGGTTGGAGGCTCTAACCAATTTGCTTACTCTGCCATAAAAAGTGTTTGCGATAAGAGTGGTGAAACATACAATCCACTTTTTATATATGGTGGTGTAGGTTTGGGCAAAACACACCTTATGCAAGCTGCAGGTAATGTTTTTCAAAATCAGGGCAAAAGTGTTATATATACAACTTCTGAACAACTGTTAAATGATTTTATAAGACACTTAAGAAACAAATCAATGGAAAGATTTCAAGAAAAATATCGAAAATGTGATGTACTCTTAATAGACGATATCCAATTTTTAAGCAACAAAGATACTATACAAGAGGAGTTTTTTCATACTTTTGAAGCTCTAAGGGGAGCGGGAAAACAGATAATTTTAACAGCAGATAAACATCCCAAAAAAATAGGTGGTCTTGAAGCTAGACTTCAAAGCCGTTTTGAATGGGGACTTGTTGCAGATATACAACCCCCTGAACTTGAAACAAAAATAGCTATCATTGAGAAAAAATGTGAAATTAACAAAGTTAAACTCTCAAAAGATATCATAAACTACATAGCAACTGTTATAGAGAGTAATGTTCGTGAGATAGAGGGGATATTATCAAAACTTCATGCCTATTCACAACTAATGCATGTAGATATTGATTTGCCATTTACAAAAAATATTTTAAAAGATCAGATACAGGAAAACAGAGCCAACCTAACTCTTGATAATATCACACAGTTTGTTGCAAAAGATCTAAATATAAAACCAAGTGAGATAAAATCAAAAGGGAGAAGCAGAAATATAGTTTATGCTAGAAGGATAGCTATATACCTATGTCGTGACCTTACCCAAAGCACCATGCCACAACTTGCTCTTTATTTTGGGATGAAAGACCACACAGCGATTAGTCATACTCTTAAAAAAATAAATTCTTTAATGGAAAATGATGAAGATTTTAGTGTTAAAATTAAAGAATTGACAAATAAAATAATTTCCACATAAAAAAAAGTGAAAAATTGTAAAAAAAAAGATATAATCATAGAAGTGAATATGTGTGAAAAGAGTTTCATGGTTTTATAACACCAAATAACTCTTAAAATAGGGGTCAAATATGTGATATTCACACTATCACATCCCCCTACTACTACATACTATAATTATATAAATATAATAGGAATTTAGATGAAGATAAACATTTCAAAATCAATAATAGAGAGTATCCTTTTACATGCTCAACCCTTCTTAGAAAAAAAAGATACATCACAAATAACATCTCATGTTTATATAAAAGTTGCTGATTCCAAATTGACTTTAAAAGCTACAGATTTTGAAATAGGGTTTGAAGTTGTAACAGATAATATAAATGTATCTAGTGAAGGTAGTGTAACTGCTAGTGGTAAGAAGTTTTTAGATATTGTAAGAATCCTAAAAGATGGAGATATAAATCTTGAAGTTATAAAAGATATGCTTTATATATCCCAATCACACTCAAAATTTAAATTACCAACTTTTTCTTATGATCAATTTCCTGAATTTCCATCATACGAAGCAAAAGCAAGAATCTCAATAGATTCTCACTCCCTTATAGATTCACTTAAAAAAATAACACCTGCAATAGATAATAACAACCCAAAATTTGAACTAAACGGTGCTTTGATAGATATAAAACAAGATAGTATTAATTTTGCTTCAACAGATACAAGAAGATTAGCTATTGTTAACATATCCAATCAAAGTTCAGATCAACTATCTATAATTCTCCCTAAAAAAGCTATTGTTGAGATCCAAAAACTATTTTTTGATGATATTGAGCTATATTATGATGAGACAAATCTTATCATCCGTTCAGAACAATACACCTTTTTTACAAAACTTATAAATGGTAAATTCCCTGAATATTCAAGAATAATACCAAAAGAGATAACCCATACACTTTTACTCCCTAAAGCGATTATGATCGAATCTATAAAACAGATAACAACCATTTCAACAGATGTAAAAATCACTTTTTTAAATGATTTAATCACATTTGAGAGTTTAAGCGATGATAATATAGAAGCAAAAACAGAGATTAGTTTTAATACTAATTTTAATGAACCTTTTGTTATAGCGATAAACTCAAGATATTTACTAGATTTTTTAAACTCTATAAACTCTTTAGAATTTACAATTGGACTAAACGAAGGAAATCTTCCTTTTATACTAAGTGATGAAAATTTTAAAACTATTGTGATGCCTATAGTGATTTAACTTTTTAAAGCATAAATAATACTTTCAAACTTTCTTTTAGTAAAAATTAGATAGAATATCTCCAATTATGAGATTTAACAGTAGGAAGTATTAATGGAAAATTACGGTGCTAGTAATATTAAAGTCCTTAAAGGCTTAGAGGCCGTTAGAAAAAGACCAGGGATGTATATTGGTGATACAGGGCATAGAGGTCTTCATCACCTAGTTTATGAAGTTATAGATAACTCTATTGATGAAGCTATGGCAGGTTATTGTGATACGATAACTGTTGCACTAACAAAAGAGGGAACTTGTAAAGTAAGTGATAACGGTCGTGGTATCCCTACTGATATGCACCCTACAGAGGGGATGAGTGCTGCAACAGTTGTTTTAACAGTGCTTCATGCTGGTGGTAAATTTGACAAAGATACATATAAAGTATCTGGTGGTCTTCATGGTGTTGGTGTTTCTGTTGTAAATGCACTCTCTGGTGATTTAAAGATGACTATTTATAGAGAGGGTAAAATACATGAGCAGTCATTTAAAAGTGGTATTCCTCAAGAAGCTTTAGAAGTTATTGGAAAGACTCGTAAAACAGGAACTACTATTGAGTTTGCACCAGATCCAAGTATTTTTACCGAAACTATAACTTTTGAGTATGAATATCTTGCAAAAAGATTTAAAGAGTTAGCATATCTAAACCCTTTTATAACTATTAAGTTTATAGATGAGAGAACAGATACTAAAGAGGAGTACCATTTTGAAGGTGGTATAGCTCAATATGTAGCCGATATGAATAAAAAAACTCAAGTATCAAAAGTTTATAGTTTTACTGCAAAAGTTGAAGATATAGAGTTTGATATAGCGTTGATGTATAATGATGCTTATGAGGAAAAACTAGCATCTTTTGTAAACAATATCCGAACACCAAACGGTGGTACACATGAAGCTGGTTTTCGTGCAGGTTTAACTCGTGTTGTTTCAAACTATAACTCTAAAAATGGTGCGGCAAAAGAGAAAGATGTAAAAATAAGTGGTGATGATGTAAAAGAGGGACTTATTGCGATAGTTTCTGCTCGTGTACCTGAGCCACAGTTTGAAGGGCAAACAAAGGGTAAACTTGGAAATACTTATGTAAGACCATTAGTTCAAAAACAAACTTATGAGATACTAAGTAAGTATTTTGAAGAAAACCCTATTGAGGCTAAAGCGATTGTAAGTAAAGCTCTTATGGCTGCAAGAGGTCGCGAGGCTGCTAAAAAAGCGAGAGAACTTACTCGCCGAAAAGATCATATGAGTGTTGGAACACTTCCTGGAAAACTAGCTGATTGTCAAAGTAAAGATGCAACTATTTGTGAACTTTACTTGGTGGAAGGGGACTCTGCGGGTGGTTCTGCTAAGATGGGTCGTGATCGTGTTTTTCAAGCGATATTACCACTTAAAGGTAAGATTTTAAATGTTGAAAAAGCAAGATTGGAAAAAATCTTAAAATCTGATGAGATTACAAATATGATAACAGCGATGGGTTGTGGAATTGGTGAAGAGTATAAAGAGGAAAAACTTCGTTATCACAAAATTATCATCATGACCGATGCTGATGTTGATGGTTCTCACATCCAAACACTTCTTCTTACATTTTTCTTTAGACATTTTAGAGATGTTGTTGAAAAAGGGTATCTATATCTTGCTCAACCACCACTTTACCGTTATAAAAAAGGTAAAAAAGAGATATATTTTAAAGATGACAGAGCTATGAATGATTATCTCATAGATAATGGTGTTGAGTCTTTAGAGGTTGAGAGTGTTGGACATAACGATTTAGTTGCATTTTTTAAGATGGTTGATCATTATGCCTTATCTCTTGAAGCATTAGAGAGAAGATATGCTTTAGTTGACTTAATAAAACATTTTATAGAAAATCCTGATCTTATAAGCCTAAAACCAAAAGAACTTTTTGTTAAGATTGAAGAGTTTTTAACATCTATTGAAAATAATATTTTAACAAAAAATATAAATGAAGAAACAAACGAGATACACCTTTTTGTTCAAACAAAAGGTGGTATGGAGGAGTTGCTTGTAAATGATGAGCTTTTTTGTGCTCCACATTTTACAGAAGCAAACTATGTTTACAAAAAGATTAAAGAGTGGGATTTGAGTTTTGAAAATGATATTATAGATGAGCTTGAAAATATCAAAGATTATGCTAAAAAAGGTGCATATATACAAAGATACAAAGGTCTTGGTGAGATGAATCCTGACCAACTTTGGGAAACAACAATGACACCTGAAAATCGTGTTTTACTCCAAGTAGCGATAGAGGATGCTGAGGTTGCAAGTGATTCATTTACCCTGTTTATGGGTGATGAAGTGGAGCCTCGCCGAAACTATATAGAAACACATGCCAAAGATGTAAAACATCTGGATGTATAACAAAAATGTTTCTTCCAAACGCAAAAGAGAGAGAGTACCGTTTTAAGCTAGCACTTAGAATGGGTCTCCCTATTTTTGCTTTAATTATCTCTTTTATCTCCCATACTTTTATAAATAGTTACGAAGCGTTACCACCGATTTTTTATATTGAAGCGATATTGCTTCTAGCTTTTAGTATATACTATATCTTTTATCTTATATATAACGGTTTTAATGAGAGGATAATTGATGAGGTTTCAAAAACATTTACAAGAGAATACCTATATGATTATTTGAGAAAAGAGCTTAAAAAAGAGAGTGAATATTCCCTTGTTTTAGTAAGTATAAACAATCTAAACGATATCAATACAACATACGGAATTAAAAATGGAGATAAGATATTAAGCAAAGTTGCTTTATGGATAGAGGAATATTTTAATGATAAAGAGATAAAAAATTTCCCAATCGGACACATAAAAGGTGGAGATTTTATCCTCGGATTAAAGGGAGATAAAACTAAATATAAGATCATTTTAGAGTTACTTTCCTTAAAAGTTGAGGAGTTTAAAGTTGATGGGATGGAGGTTCAAATAATCTCAACCATAACAGATACAAATTTTTCAAATGAACTTGATTATATGATTGAACACCTTTTTGAGCTTCAAGGAGATATCAAGTTAGTTACTAGAGAGGATCAACTAGACCCAAATGAACTTGATTCATCTGTTATTCATGCTATAAAAAATAGAAAATTTTTAGTAAGTACACAAGATGTTTTTGAAAATGGCAAAAGCGTTATAAAAGAGTGCTTTATAAAACTAGAAAGTGCTAGCGGGAAGATACTTTTTCCAAAAAGTTATATGAAAGTTATAAACAGACTTGGTTTAATGGTAGATTTTGACCTTATGGTTGTGGAGAAAAGTATTAAAAGTTGTATGGAGATAGAAAACTCCATATTTGCCATCACAGTCTCACCAACATCTTTAAGAAACAGTCATTTTTTAACAAAGCTCAAAGGGTTACTAGAAAACTACCCAAATGTTATAAATAATATAATGTTTATTTTGAGTGAAACAGAGTATTATTCCCATGCAAACAAATATAATAACATATTAAAAACAGTTCGTGAGATGGGGGTTTTAATAACTATAGATAGACTAGGCTCAGTCCATACAAGCTTTTTATATTTAAGAGACTTAGAGATAGATGCAATAAGATTTGATAGCTACTACGCAAAAGATACAAAAAATAGAGATATAGTAGAGGGTTTTAACCTAATGGCACACAAAAAAGGGATTAAAACATGGGTAAAAAAGATAGAGGAAGAGGAAATTGAACTTTTTGCTAAAGAGATAGGTGTTGATTATCTACAAGGGATACATCTAGCACCATTAGAGATTCGTCAATATTAGAAAAAAAGGATAAAAATGGCAAACGATATAAAATACGGTGAAAAAATAGTTAATGAATTTGATGTTGAAAAAGATTTGGAGATATGGCCAAATGAGCATGAAAGAGAGTATCTAATAAAGATGACTCTACCTGAGTTTTCATGCCTTTGCCCTAGAAGTGGTTACCCAGACTATGCAACAATATATTTAGAGTACACACCAGATAGATGGGTTGTAGAACTAAAAGCGATAAAACTATATATAAACTCATTTAGAAACAGACATATAAGCCATGAAAACTCTGCAAATGAGATATATGGTGTTTTACAAAAGAAGCTAAAGCCAAGATATATGAAAATTGTTGCTGATTATAACCCAAGAGGAAATGTTCATACTGTGATAGAGATAGAGAGCTCAAAAACGGAGAGATAAAATGTTTAAAAATATTTTAGGTAAAAAGAAAAGTGAAATAAGCACTCAAGATAAAGCTCATACCAAGCTTGTTGAGAGGATATCTAAAATGAACTTAACCGATATGAGAGCTTATATAAACAATAAAATATCTGAATTTGAAGTGGATGAAGATGGGTTGATAGAGGTTTTGAGAAAACTGATTGTAAAAAATGATAAAACTTCAAAAAGATATATTGAGATTGATGATATGGATTCAAAAATAAAAAAATGTTTTGATCTTGTTATAAGCATAGCATCACATAACAAAATCACAGTAGTAGCAGTAGAGTCAATTCAAGAATTTATAACAGAATATAGTGATGTTATTACTAAATTTGATAAAGACAATAAACAAATTTATGAATCAAAACTCAAAGATTCTCTACAAAATGCAATAAACAATATTAGCGATATGACTGATTTTAAAAGAAAGATGAATGTTTTAGGAAAGTAGTTTTTTTAAATAAACTTTCGCACTAGTTATATTATCAAACTCGCCATTTATTTGTGCCATATAGGCTTTTTCCAATATAGTAGAAAATTTTTTTGAGGGTGTTAGCCCAAGCTCTATAAGATCTCTTCCTTGTAGAAGTGGAGGGGGATTTGTTATTTTTGTTAACTCTTTTTTAAGAGGATTTGCTTGGCATGATGAGTTATTGATGATATCTAGTGTGATGTTTGTTAGTTTGTTTAGTTGTTTTTGAGTCAGTGTTAGGAAGGGTATAGTGTTTGTTAGTTTTAAAAACTCTTCAAAGGAATCTTTTTTTAGATTTAAAAGCTTATCGCCTGATAACTCTTTTAAAAGTTTAAAAGCTATTGATGGTTTTTTTGCTTTTGTAAATATCTTTTTTATCTCCTCAAAAACTCTTTGGTCTGCAAGCTCATCTAACATCTGATTTTGTATCATTTGGGAGCAGAGTTTTTTTAATTTACCATCCATCTCAAAATCAAATCTAGCACAAAAAGCAACACCCCTTAAAACCCGAAGCGGATCTTGGGCAAACTTTGTTGGATCAACAGCTCTTAAAATTTTATCTTTTATATCTTTTTGACCATTAAACGGATCTATAATTTTTTTAGCAGCAGGATCATAACCAATCGCATTTATAGTAAAGTCTCTCCGTTTTGAAGCTTCATCAAAAGTTAGCAAAGAGTCTATCTCTATCTCAAAACCTTTATGCCCTGATGATATTTTATTGTCCCTTCTCGGGAGAGAAAAATCCAAATCCAAGTTATCAATACTAACTTTACAGATACCAAAACTTTTACCAACAAGATTAACAGAGCCAAATTTTTTTAAAATATTTTTTAGTTTTTTGTATGAAGCAAGACTATATACCTCTATATCTATATCTTTACTTTCTAAACCAAGCAGAGCATCTCTGATAAAACCACCAACAATTATTGGTATTGCTTTCTCTTTGTTTAGTTTATCAAATATAATATCTAGTTTCTTTGGATAATCAATCATTTATTACTTTTTTGTTTGGTTTTATAAAAAGAAAAATATACTTTTTATACCCATTTGTTTTTATTTACCACAAGTATATCACTACTTTTACGAATATATAATATTATTTTAGGTATAATCGCGAAAATTTTCCACATAAGGAAACACTTAATGCAAAAAATTAGAAATATTGCAGTTATTGCCCATGTTGACCATGGTAAAACTACATTAGTTGATGGACTACTAGAGCAGTCTGGTACATTTGGTTCACATGAACAACATGATGAAAGAGCAATGGATAGTAATGATTTAGAAAAAGAGAGAGGGATAACAATCCTTTCTAAAAATACAGCTATCCGTTATAAAGATTACAAGATTAACATTATTGACACTCCGGGTCATGCAGATTTTGGTGGAGAGGTTGAGCGTGTTCTTAAGATGGTTGATGGTGTTTTAGTGCTTGTTGATGCCTATGAGGGTGTTATGCCACAAACTAAGTTTGTTGTTAAAAAGATGTTAGCACTTGGTAAAAAACCAATCGTTGTTATAAACAAGATAGACAAGCCTTCAGCTGAGCCTGATCGTGTTGTAGATGAGATGTTTGACCTGTTTGCTGATATGGGTGCAACAGATGATCAGCAAGACTTTCCGATCATCTATGCAGCGGCAAGAGACGGGATGGCAAAACTTGATATGGATGATGAAGATGGCAACTTTGAGTGTATCTTTGAAACTATTGTAAATGAAGTACCTGAACCTGAAGGCTCAGCAAATAATGATCTTCAAGCACAGGTATTTACACTTGATTATGATAACTATGTGGGTAAAATCGGTATTAGTCGTATTTTTAACGGTACAGTTAACAAAGGCGATAATGTTATGCTTGCTAAAGCTGATGGTGAGATGGTTAAGGGTAAAATCTCTAAACTTATAGGTTTTCATGGTCTTAACCGTATGGAGATAGATCAAGCTGAAGCTGGTGATATTGTAGCATTTGCGGGGATGGAGACTGTTGATGTAGGTGATACTGTTACAGATCCTGAAAATCCTGTTGCACTTGATCCTATGCATATTGAAGAACCAACGCTTACAGTTGTTTTTGCAGTAAATGATTCCCCTCTTGCAGGTCAAGATGGTAAACATGTAACATCAAACAAACTTCGTGATAGACTTGAAGCTGAGATGCGTACAAATGTTGCAATGAGATTAGAGACTGTTGGTGAGGGTAAATTTAAAGTTAGTGGTCGTGGTGAACTTCAAATCACTGTTCTTGCTGAAAATATGAGAAGAGAAGATTATGAATTTTCAATTAGCCGTCCTGAAGTTATCGTAAAAGAGATAGAGGGTGTTAAATGTGAACCGTTTGAGCATCTAGTTATCGATGTGCCTGAAGATTTAAGCGGTACTGTTATTGAGAGACTTGGAAAAAGAAAAGCTGAGATGAAATCTATGCTTCCTATGGGGCAAGGTTTTCAGCGTATTGAGTTTGAGATACCTGCTCGTGCATTGATCGGTTTTCGTGGACAGTTTTTAACTGATACAAAAGGTGAGGGTGTTATGAACCACTCTTTCTTAGAGTTCCGCCCTTACAGTGGAGAAGTTGACAACAGAAGTTACGGTGCTTTGGTATCTATGGAAAATGGTGAGACTTTAGCATTTTCACTTTTTAATCTTCAAGACAGAGGTGTGTTGTTTATTGGACCACAAACAAAAGTTTATGAGGGGATGATTATTGGGGAGCACTCAAGAAATAATGACCTTACAGTAAACCCTATAAAAGGTAAAGCTCAATCAAATGTAAGAAGCAGTGGAGCAGATGAAGCGATTAAGCTTGTTCCTCCAAGAGATATGTCTTTAGAGAGAGCATTGGAGTGGATAGAGGATGATGAACTTCTTGAAGTTACCCCTAAAAATATCCGTATCCGTAAAAGATACTTAACCGAGACACAAAGAAAAAGAGAATCTCGTAAAACAAAATAATCTTTTCAACCTTTATAAGCCATAAATAATAACAATATTTATGGCTTATATAACTCTTTATATCACATTATGCTATAATTCTAAAAATATTTCAATTTAATTTAAAGTTGGAATTAAAATTTTATTAAGGAAATGATATGGAAGGGATTATGTATCCAGCCTCAGTTATCTTTTTAGCAATATTGACTTTTGTATTTTACCAAAACCGTAACACAATATTGATGTTTGTTGCCATGGCTATTGGTATATATATTGTTTATTCACAAGAAACAGGACACACTGCAACAGATTTTAAAAATGAAGTGATAGAATCGATAGATGAAAAAGCAGATAAATTTGATAAAGAACACTCAAACAAATCTTTTGATGCTAAAGAATCAGAAAAAAGCGTTAAATAATATAAAAATTAATATTTAACTTGTTAGTTTGAGTTAGTAAAATCGTAGGAGAGTATAATGTTGAGTACTGTTAAAACTCAAGTTTTAGTTGGTGATGCTGTAAATAAAATACAGGAGCTAGATAACAATCCTGAAATAAATAAAATTGTAGAAGATCTTATAGTATCCGTTTGTGGAGCAGAGTATGCATCTATTTGGATATATGATAAAAAAAGAGGAAATCTTTTTAGAGAGAGAGGGGATGGCTCAACAAGAGGAATCCCAATCAATGTCAAAAAAGGTTTGCTTTATAGATGTTTTCTAACAAAAAAAGAGTTTGTTTATAACCATGTTATAACGCATGATGGGTATGATGCTCTAATAGATAACCCAGATGACATAAAACTGAAATCTATAATGATGATGCCTCTAATCGACAGAGGTGAACTTATAGGGATAGTAACAGCAAGTATAACAGTAGATAACTTTACCAATTTTAATTATGAAAATTTTGAGATATTTAAAGCAATATCACCATTTATTATCAATTCTATATACGATATGAAGCTCATAAAGAACAACAACAAAGATAAAACTTTAAGAGAAGAAAGTTTTAGCAGAAGAAGAACAGATATTATAAACAATCTAAAAAATGTTGAAAAAGAGAGAGTCAATACCCAAACACCACAAGAGATATTAGAGTTTGTAGCAAAAACAGTGCATGATATTAAAACACCATCAGGTGGCTTGTTTGGTTTCTTGGAAATTTTGGAAAACGAGATAGAAAATCCAAGATTAAAAGAGTATGTAGCTAGTGCAAAAGAGAGCGCAAAAACCATAAACCAACTAGCAGAATCTATACTTGTAGATATTTTAAACAAAAGAGAGGTTTCAAAATCTAAAACAGAGATTGCCTCAACTGCTAACTTCTTTGCTGATATTGCTAAAATATTTTCATCAAATATGTATAAGAAAAATATTGATTATAATATCTTTATAGATCCTTTATTGCCAAAAGAGTTTAAGACTCAAGGGGTAAAACTAAAAAGAATTTTGATCAACCTCTTGGGGAATGCTTATAAGTTTACAAGCTCTATGAATGAGATAGAGTTTAGAATAGATTATATTCCCCAAAGAAAAAGAATGTTAATTAGCGTAAAAGATACAGGGATAGGGATAACAAAAGAGAATCAAGAACATATATTTGAAGTATTTAAACAAGCAGAAGATAGCATCGCTAGTGCTTATGGTGGTACAGGTCTTGGTTTGGCAATAAGTGCAAAATATGTAAAAGAGCTTGGTGGTAAACTTTTGGTTGAGAGCGAGATAGATAAGGGGAGCAAATTTTATTTTGAGATACCTGTAGTTACTAGTGATCACTCCCCAAAATTTTTAGAAGCAAATGTTTGTAATGGAAAAATTACAATTTTGATGGATGTTAAAAATATGTTTGTTATAAACAATATTAAAAGATATCTTGTTAGGATGGGAGTGGAGCAAAAAAATATAAAAAGTGTTCCAAGTGTAGATAATATACCAAAAGAAACAACAAATTTAATAGTTTTTGAAAACAAGCTAAACGAAGAGTTAGCCTCATACTTGGAACAAACCAACATAAAAACAATGATAGTTGAGGAAAACTTTTTATCTTTTGATATTAAAAAACTTGATAACAAAACACTGATCTCCCAATATAGCTATTATGCTGATGAGCTTTATTGGTTTGTAAACTCTACTAACACCCCTAGAATATTAGTTATAGATGATGAGATAAGTGCGCCGTTGATAAAAAACATACTTAAAGATGAATCGTGTAAGATTGATGAAGTGCATGATGAAGTTAGCGGACTAAAAAAGATGATAAAAGCACTCTCAAATCAAAAAATATATGACATTGTTTATCTTGGTGCAGGAACATCCAAAACACAAAGAGATGAGATGTTAAGAAAGTACAGAATAGCAGAAGAAGAAAAAAACATAGGTAGAACATATATGGTTTATCTTTCAGAGGGTGGTGCAGACTCACATGCCGGTAGTTGTGACATCTCTATAGAAAAGCCTTTTGATACCAAAGAGATTAAGGATGCTTACACTAAAGCTATAAGCTCTTAAACCTTTTTGTATATCCGTGGCAATAAGGGGTACTCCCCTTTTTGTTATAGTAGTTTTGATGCCCCTCATCAGCTTTGTAAAATTCACTTTTATCTAAAATCTTTGTTGCTATCTTATACCCATTTGCTTCAAGCTGGGCAATAAGTTTTTTTATCGTTTCCCTCTCTTTAGCATCTTTTACAAAAACAGCAGATAGGTATTGTTTGCCTATATCTGGACCTTGCCCGTTTGTTTGTGTGGGGTCATGTATCTCAAAAAAAGTTTTTGCTATCTTTTCATAAGAGATTTTACTTTTATCATATACAACTTCAACAGTTTCTAAGTGTCCCGTATCTGTTTTTACAACTTCGTAGTAGCTAGGATTTTTTATATGCCCACCCATAAAACCTGAGCTTACCTCTTTTACACCATCTAGTTTTTCCAAGTAGTATTCAACACCCCAAAAACAGCCACCTGCAAAATAAGCATACGAAAGATTTGTATCTTTTTGCTGCTCTTTAGTATCAAGTTTTAAAGATGCTGAGTTTACACAGTGTCTTGTATTTTTAGGTGTAAAACCCTCCCCAACAAACACATGCCCTAAGTGTCCACCGCAGTTAGCACACACGATCTCAACTCTTTTGCCATCAGCATCAGGTACTCTTTTTATAGCTCCTTTGATGGCATCATCAAAACTTGGCCAACCACAGTGTGAATCAAATTTATCACTTGATTTGTACAAAGGTGCTCCGCACAGTTTACAAACATATACACCGTTTGATTTTTCATTTGTATATTTTCCACTAAATGGTGCCTCTGTAGCTTTATCAATAAGTATATTTCTCTCATGCTGTGAGAGTTTTTTTATATTTGCATCATATTTTTTTAAATCTATCGCATTCATTGTTGTTATTAGGAGCATGAAAGCTATAAAGAGTTTCATACACATCCCCTTTTTTTGGTTTGTAGTATTATAAAGTAAGATTGATTAATTATTTGTTTGTAAAAATTATTAAAATTTAGATTTATGTTTCAGAGGAGAAAAACTCCAATATTCTATCTTCGAGCCAATATTTTGGGCTAAAGATAGTTCC
>Ga0256913_10001118_pt1 | contig 13835 bp, 9 predicted proteins | sample Axial_MatmetaG_FD_185970 | JGI IMG/M metagenome (GOLD analysis project Ga0256913, IMG submission 185970) | Deep-sea worm associated microbial mat communities from Axial Seamount, Juan de Fuca Ridge, Pacific Ocean - Axial_Mat | ecosystem: Environmental > Aquatic > Marine > Oceanic > Microbial...
CTGCCCGACTACATTTGAATGTTTTATTGAGGTCAGGCGGGGATACAAATTGTAATCAAATCCTTATTCGCGCATTCGCGGCCGTCAATTAAAAGAACTCCTCATTCTCAAAGGTATCGTTATTTTCATTTTTCTTTTTTTGGTCTTTTTTCGGGGCATCCTGAATATCCTGGCAATTCATGTTGATGTTGAAATTAACAGGTTTTTCAAAGGTGTCCTCGGGAGTGATGCTAATGCTTTCGTCGGCATATACCTTTTGCATATAAAGTGCATACGAGGGAAGTGCCATATTAGCTCCCTGTCCAAGTGAGATGTTATCGAAATGAATGTCGCGGTCCTCACCTCCTGCCCACACACCTGTTACAAGGTTTGGTGTAACACCCATGAACCATCCGTCGGAATGGTTCTGTGTTGTTCCTGTCTTTCCGCCCATTTCGCATGTAAATGCATATTTTACCCTGAGTCTGATAGCTGTTCCGTGATTGACAACTGCCTCAAGCATGTTTAGCATCATGTAAGCGGTCTGCTCATTGATAGCCTCTTTTTTCCTTGGCCGGAATTCGGCGATCACATTTCCGTAACGATCCTCAATACGTGTTACTATCAACGGTTCAATATGTACACCTTTATTAGCAAAGTTACAGTAGGCACTTGTAAGTTCGTAGAGACTGAAGTCAGGAACTCCGAGACAAAGAGCAGGGACCGGGTCCATCGGGCTTTTAATGCCCATGCTGTGAATGAAGTTCACTAAAGGCTGCGGTTTCAGTTGTTTCATCACCCACGCGGTGATGTTATTGTTCGAGTTTGCAAGACCCCATTTCAGCGACACCATCTCGCCTGCACGTTTATTCCCGCTATTTCGGGGTGTCCATGTTGTTCCTGTAGGCAGGTAAAAAGTCTGGGGAATGTTCGGCACCATGTCGCAGGGTGTCAGTCCCGACTGCATTCCGAGTGTATAAACGAACGGCTTAATGGTCGATCCCACCTGACGTTTGCCCACGGTAACCATGTCGTACATGAAATGTTTGAAATTGGCTCCTCCCACGTATGCTTTTACATACCCGTTGTGAGGATCGATAGAGAGCATGCTGGAGCGCAGGAAGAACTTGTAGTAAATAATGGAATCCATAGGAGTCATCACAGTGTCAATCTCTCCATGCCATGAGAAGACCGTCATCGGATATTTTGTGTTGAATGCCTTTTTTATGCTGTCTTCCGAGGCTCCGTTCTTTTTCAGACTTCGATACCTGTCGGTATTTTTCATCGACATTAACAGTATCTTTTTATAATCTTTTTGCGATATTTTACTTGTGAACGGAGCTCTGGGTCTGCCTTTCTTCTCTTTGAAGAACTTGGGTTGCAGGTCTTGGCTCAGGTGCTCTTTAATTGCCTCTTCGGCATATTTCTGCATCCGCGAATCAATGGTAGTGTATATCCGTAATCCGTCCTTATATATATTGTATTTCGAACCGTCAGCTTTCAGGTTCTTGTTTATCCATCCGTAAAGCGGATCGTCAGCCCATGAAGTACTGTCTTCGATGAACTTTTGTTTTTGCCACGATGCGTAATGCTCACGTTCAGGGTGCGGGGCATTCAAAATAAGCCGGAGATGCTCCCTGAAATAAGGTGCCAGTCCCTGTTTGTGATCGGCACGGTTGAAATGAAGTGTCAGTGGCAGTTGTGATAATGAATCATACTCAGCTTCGGTGATGAAATTTGCCTTAAGCATCTGTCCTAAAACTATGTTACGGCGTTTTTGCGTGAGTTCAGGTCTTCGTTTGGGGTTGTATAATGCAGGATTCTTCAGCATCCCAACTATGACTGCAGCATCTTCAATGTTGATGGAATCAGGCGTTGTGTTGAAAAAAGTTTTTACAGCTGACTTTACTCCGTATGCGTCGTAAATGAATTCCGCACGGTTAAGGTACATGGCAAGTATCTCTTCTTTAGTGTAACTGCGTTCAAGCTTGACGGCAATGACCCATTCCTTTAATTTCTGAAATGCCCTTTGCCAGATGTTCGATGCTCCCTGTCCGTGGAACAGAAGTTTTGCCAGTTGTTGGGTGATGGTCGAGCCTCCTCCTGAGCTTTGTTCCTGCAAAAGAAGTGTGCGTACAAAAACACGTGCCAGGCCACGTGCATCTATTCCCGAATGGTCGTAAAAACGCACATCTTCAGTAGCCACCAAAGCATTGATGAGGTTTGGGGAGATATCCTTATAGTCTACCGGACTCCGGTTCTCGATAAAAAATGTGCTTAAAAGAACATGGTCTGCCGAATATATCTCGGTAGCGATATTGCTTTTCGGATTTTCAAGCTCGTCAAACGAAGGCATGAATCCCAAAAAACCGTTTGAGATCAGGATAAAAAGAAGTATTACGAATGCAACTCCACCGGCAAAAAGCCCCCACATCCAAAGTACGTAACGTCTGTATTTATTATTTCCAGCACTCATATTGAAGAAAAATTTTGGGTAAAAATAGTAAAATTTAGGTTATGCTTTTGGAGATATAAACGTAAAGCATTGATATTTTTTAATTAATTGGCAATTATTTTTCTACTTTTGCCCCTCAGAAAAGTGTTTTCAAATTTTTAATATTACAAAGGCGATGGCGAAAAAAGATACTGGAAGTATTGAGAATCTGGTTATTGTTGAATCACCGGCAAAGGCTAAAACCATTGAAAAATACCTTGGTAAGGATTTTCTGGTCAAGTCGAGTTACGGACATATCCGCGACTTGTCGAAAACAGATTTTGGTGTTGACATTGAAAATAATTATAAGCCCGATTACATAATCTCAAAAGATAAAAAAGAGGTTGTGAAGGAGTTGAAATCTTTAGCGAAGAAAGCTAAGACCGTATGGCTGGCGTCCGATGAAGACCGCGAGGGAGAGGCCATAGCCTGGCACCTGTACGAAGTGTTGGGATTGAACGATGAGAAGACAAAACGTATTGTTTTTCATGAGATAACAAAGGATGCCATCTTAAATGCCATTGAAAATCCGAGGAAGATAGATTTTAACCTTGTGAATGCACAGCAGGCACGCAGGGTGCTTGACAGATTGGTGGGTTTTGAACTTTCGCCTGTTCTGTGGAGGAAGGTAAAGCCGTCGTTGTCTGCCGGAAGGGTACAGTCGGTAGCTGTAAGACTGATAGTGGAGCGTGAGCGTGAGATATTTGCTTTTGAACCTAAAGATTCATTTAGGGTATCGGCATTGTTCACCGTTGAAAACGAAAAAGGTGAAAAGCAGGAGGTAAAAGCCGAACTGTCAAGACGTTTTGAGACTTATGAGGAGACGCTCAAATTTGTTTCTGCTTGTAACAGTGTTGATTTTGTTGTTTCGAAAGTTGATAAGAAACCGGTAACAAAATCGCCTGCACCACCGTTCACCACATCCACATTACAACAGGAAGCAGGACGTAAGCTTGGCTTTTCGGTTGCCCAGACCATGTCGATAGCACAAAAACTTTACGAGGCCGGTAACATCACTTACATGAGGACCGACTCGGTAAATCTTGCTAATGTTGCAATGAAAAGTATCAGCGGACTGATAGCCGGTAAGATGGGCAGCGAATATGTTAAGACCCGCAAGTACAAAACAAAAGCTAAAGGGGCGCAGGAAGCTCACGAAGCCATTCGTCCCACATACATGGACAAGGAGTCTGTTCCAGGTTCGGCAGCAGAACAGAAATTGTACAACCTGATATGGAAACGTACCATCGCATCTCAGATGAGCAATGCAAAACTTGAAAAGACCATAATTACCATTGATGCCGGAAGTACCGGTGAGAGCTTTGTTGCAACGGGTGAGGTTATCAAGTTCGACGGATTCCTCAGAGTTTACATTGAATCTACCGATCAGGAGCAGGATGGGAACGATGAGGATACAAAAGGATTGCTGCCTGCTGTGGACCCGGGTCAGCAACTTGCCCTGGAACAATGCGAGGCACGTCAGCGGTGGACACAGAAACCGCCGAGGTATTCGGAAGCAAGTCTTGTACGCCGCCTCGAAGAGCTTGGCATAGGCCGTCCTTCAACTTATGCGCCAACAATATCAACTATCCAGCAGCGCGGTTACGTTGTTAAAGAAGACCGTCCCGGAGTTGAACGCAAATATAAGTATGTTTTGTACAAAAATGGTGATGTTGTTAAAGGTGAAAAAAGCGAGATAACGGGAGCGGAACGCAGTAAGCTTTTCCCCACCGACATAGGTATGGTGGTTAACGATTTTCTTGTAAAATATTTCCCCGATATCGTGAGTTTCGATTTTACAGCTAAAGTTGAGAAAGAGTTTGACGATATTGCCATCGGCAAACTGAAGTGGGATGCCGCCATTGATGAATTTTACAAGCCGTTTCACATTAAGGTTGAGGATACTCTGGAAAAATCGTCGAAAAGCACCGGCGAAAGAATTCTCGGAAAAGACCCCGAAACAGGGAAAACTGTACTGGTGCGTATCGGTCGTTTCGGCCCTATGGCACAGCTCGGTGATTCGCAGGAAGACGGAGAAGGAGAGAAACCTAAGTTTGCATCACTTCAGAAAGGACAGCATATCGAAACCATTACACTCGAAGAAGCTTTGGAGCTGTTCAAACTTCCGCGTAAGCTTGGCGAGTTCGAAGGAAAGGTTGTGACAATAGGAATTGGCCGGTTCGGTCCGTACATTCGTCACGACAATAAGTTCACCTCTTTGAGAAAAGGAGAGGACGATCCTTACACCATTGACCTTGAAACAGCTATTGAGAGGATCAAAGAGAAGAGAGAGGCAGACATCAAGAAGATAATCAAGGTGTTTGATGAGGAACCTGATCTTAAATTGCTCAATGGAAGATGGGGGCCTTATATCTCGTACAAAGGTAAGAATTTCAGGATCCCTAAGAGTGTTGATGCCGGGACTCTTACAAAGGATCAGTGTATGGAATATGTGGAGAAAGGAAGCAAAAGCACAAAAACCAAAAAGAAATCCACTGCTAAAAAAAGTTCAGCTAAAAAAAGTACCAAGAAAAAATAACAGATAGCCTGTGGAATTTGAATATTATTTTGATCCGGTAAAAGCGGGTTTAAGAAAAACCTATCAGCGAAAAGGCGAAGAGGGCCGCCTCGGTGATCATGTTGTTTTTTATAAAAAAGGAGACAAGTTTACTACAGAGGGGCTTGATATTGCCATTATCGGGGTTGGCGATTGTGTTAACAGTCCCGGGAATAACGGGTGTGCCAAAGCTCCTGATGCCATCAGAGGCAAGCTATACGAATTACGCGCTTTTGACCGTAACATCAGAATAGCCGACATGGGCAATATTCGCGGAAAAGCTACAAAAGACAAGCTGATCGCATTAACTGATGCCTGTTCCTTATTGATGGAAAACTCTGTCATCCCTCTTGTTTTAGGAGGCAGCCAGGATTTTACTATTGCATTGGCCAATGCTCTCAGTAAGAATGAAAGCAGCTGGAATCTCAGCCTCATAGATTCTTCTGTCGATCATGTTAAAGATGCCGATGAATTGACCTCGGAAACGTATTTAACCAGACTTTTTTCAGAAAATAAGGATAGCATTGACAATATTACTCTCATTGCAGCACAAAAGTACCTTTACACGTTTGAGCAGGAGAAATTCTTTTCCGATAATTATTTTAATATTTTAAGGTTGGGAGAGATAAAAGGGGATGACCTGAAAAAAGCAGAACCATTGCTTAGGGATACCGACATTCTTTCAATTGATATATCGGCTGTTAAAAAGGCGGATATGCCGGCGCAGTCAGGTGCCATGCCCAATGGATTGTTCTCACATGAGATATGCCAGCTGGCCTGGTATGCAGGAATAAGTGACAGGTTAAAGGGAGTAGGTGTTTTCGAGACCGATACGGATAAGGACGACAATTGCGGGAGTGGTGTTTCTCTTGTAGCACAAACAATCTGGTATTTCATGGAGGGATCGTCGATGCGATTCAGGGATTATCCGTTACGCGAAATAGAAACTTACAGTATATATATTGTACATCTTGAGGATTTTGATCTGGACATCAGATTTTTCAATAATCCTCAGAACGACAGGTGGTGGGTTGAGGTGCCCGGGAAGGAAAACAGCATCATTGTTTCTTGCAGCAAGGAGGATTATGATAATGCCATGAAAAATGAGATGCCGGAAAAATGGATTTTTTTCACAAAAAAAAGTGGCTCAAAATCAGGCAATAAGAATGATTCTTTATCAGATATTGGCTAAAATTGAAACTTTTGCGTTTAAATATAGTATACAATCTCAGCTTTTTGTCTGAGAGATTTTTATATGAAACATTAGTTTTATAGTTTTAGAAACTTATTATAATCAAAGGTTAAACACTTAACCGGTATCTGAGGCAAATGGCGAGAAGTATCTTTGTTATTCTGTTGTTTTTCGTAACTGTCCTGGTAAAGGGTCAGTTCGATGCCCAGTTTAGTCAGAATATGTTCAATCAACTGACTAACAATCCGGGCTTTGCCGGTTCGTCAGGAATGTTTAACCTGTCGGCGATCAACAGACAACAATGGGTAGGATTCGAGGGGGCTCCCAAGACAACGGTTTTCGGAGCAGATGTAAACCTGAACATATTTAAGCATGAAAGCGGATTAGGTCTCGTATTTCTGAATGATGAGATAGGGCCTTTCAAAAACCTTGTCATGAGCTTCAGTTATGCTTACCGCTTCGATTTTGACCAGGGATCTTTGGGTGTCGGTTTGAGTGTCGGGTTATTGAACCAGACTCTTGATGGAACAACCCTTGATCCGTTGGGAGGAGGCGACGGTGATACTTACCATTCGAAAGATGACCCGTCCATTCCTCAATCAGAGGTTAAAGGCATGGCTTTCGACATGGGATTCGGAGCTTTTTATGAGTCAGCAAAATATTATGCAGGTTTTTCCGTTAATCACTTAAACAAACCGTCTCCTAATTTTGACGGTGAATTTCAGAGTTATCTGAAACCAACGTTCTTTTTAAATGGTGGTATCCGTTACAAGTTGAAGAATCATCCTGTTGTACTTATTCCGTCGCTGTACCTGAAAACAGATTTTGCTGCTTTACAGGTCGATGTTAACTTGAATGCAGTGATCAAAGATAAGTACTGGGGAGGGTTGACATACAGGCATCAGGACGCAATTGTGATCCTTGCCGGCATGGAACTTCTGACAGGATTGAAGATCGGATACAGTTATGATATAACCATTTCGAGGTTATCCTCGTATAGTTCAGGGACGCATGAAGTGATGATCGGTTACAGTTTTGATTTGAACATGGAAAAAAGAACCAAGCGCTACAAGAGCGTGAGGTATTTATAATAAGAGTAGAATAAATTAAATAATTCAGATATTTATAGTATCATGAAGAAAGTACTTGCCCTAAGTGTTATTATTATTACAATCATGTCCGGATGCGGATCATCCGGTGATGGAGAGTTAGTTGGTGTTTCAACCAGAGGAGCATTTTATGAACCGGATCCTTTCGGGATGTTATTCATTCCGCAGGGTAGTTTTAATATGGGCCCGAATGATCAGGATGTTGCCTGGGCATTGAATTCCCAGACTAAAACTGTTTCTCTTGGCTCATTTTGGATGGATGAAACAGAGATTACCAATAGTGAGTATCGCCAGTTCGTTTACTGGGTAAGGGATTCAATTGCCCGTCAATTACTTGGTGATCAGTTTGAGGAATTCCTCATCACAGAAGACGAATATGGAAATCAGATCGATCCCCCGTTCCTGAATTGGGATATGGACCTGGAGTGGGATAACGAGGAGTATGCTGATATACTTGATGAAATGTATCTTCCGGAAAATGAGAGATTCTTCAGAAGGAAAGAGATAGATACCCGTAAGCTTGTTTATGAGTATGAATGGGTTGATCTTTTGCAGGCTGCCAAGAAGAGTAACAGGTATAATTACGAGACAAAATCGTATGAAGGAACTGTTTACGACCAGGTAACCGGAAAAGAGCGTAAGATCACCGACCGTTCAGCTTTCATCATGAAAGATAAAGTAAATGTTTATCCTGATACCCTTTGCTGGATAGCCGACTTCACATATTCATTCAATGAGCCGTGGACAGAAAAATATTTCTGGCATCCTGGTTTTGCCGAATATCCTGTTGTTGGTGTTGACTGGAAGCAGGCTACTGCTTTCTGTATCTGGAGAACACAGCTTCTTAATAACTTCCTGAGATCAAAAGGTGAGCCTGAAGTAATGGCATACCGTTTGCCAAGTGAGGCAGAATGGGAATATGCTGCAAGAGGAAATCTTGAGAACTCAATTTACCCTTGGGGAGGTTTATATACACGTAACGATAAAGGATGTTTCCTTGCAAACTTTAAGCCTTTGAGAGGGCGTTACAGTGATGACGGCGGGGCTAAGACCATGTCCGTGGCATCATACGCTCCCAACGACTTTGGTCTGTATGACATGGCAGGTAATGTGGCAGAGTGGACTTCAAGTGCCTATGACGAATCATCATATAGTTTTACACACGACTTTAACCCTACTTACAAGTACAATGCCCTGCCGGACGATCCGGGCGTACTTAAAAGAAAAGTTATCCGCGGAGGTTCGTGGAAAGATGTTGGTTACTACTTACAGTGCGGAACACGTACGTATGAGTACCAGGATTCAGCTAAGTCATATATTGGCTTCAGGTGTGTGAGAGATTATATCGGTGAATAATTGAACCTGGGGAAAAGACCTTGTTAATCAGAAAAGGAGGAAAATTACTATGAGTTTTATTACTGAATTTGTTGAGAGTCCCGCGTATAAAAAAGCGATGGGTAAAGTATATGGATGGGGCGCTTCTGTTGTTCTTGCCGGAGCATTGTTCAAAATCATGCACTATCCGGGTGCTGAGATAATGCTTCTTCTGGGTATGGGAACAGAGATCGTGATATTCTTTTTATCAGCCTTTGAACCACCACATGAACAACCCGACTGGAGTCTTGTTTATCCTGAACTGAGGGGACTGGAACCCCAGGGACCCAGGAACAAAGGAGGCGGTGGAGGCAGCGATCTTGCTGCTTTGATCGAAAGCGGAAATCTTGATTCTGAAGTGGTTGAAAAACTGTCGGAAGGGATCAAAAAACTAGCGACTACAACATCTCAACTTTCTGATGTCAGTGATGCTTCTTTAGCTACTGAATCATATTTACAAAATATTAAACAAGCCGGTGATGCTGTCGGTAAATTTTCGAACGTACAATTAAAAACAGCTAAAACTCTTGAAGAAACTTCTGAGAAACTAGCTGAATCAGGCAGTAAGGTTGCAAATGCCGGACAAAAGATCGCTGAAGATATTTCAGTGTCGGGTAAATCATTTGCCGAATCTGTCACAGCATCAGGAAATCAGTTACTTGAGACTTACACAGAAATGAGTAAAGTAATGTCTCAGTATTTCGATTCCATTAATGACGGGAGTAAGGATTTCACTTCTCAGCTCGGTGACGTTAATAAAAACCTGTCTGCAATAAATGCAGCGTACGAACTTCAGCTTAAAGGTCTTAATGAACAGGCTCAGACTACCAAAGAACTTACCGGCGGACTGAATACTATTAAGGAAAATTTAAGCCAGTCTGTAGATAACTCTAAGGAATTTACAGAGCAGGTTGCTGCATTGAGCAAAACCGTTGGTGATCTGAACTCGATATATGGAAATATGTTGAGTGCAATGAACACCGGGAGATCATAATTGAAACTAAATTGGAATATTAATTAACTCTGAACGATTATGAGTGGTGGTAATTGTCCCGAAACGCCCAGACAGAAGATGATAGGTATGATGTACCTGTTTCTTACTGCGATGTTGGCACTTAATGTATCGGGAGAACTTTTAAAGGCATTCCAGTTAGTTGATAAAAGTATTCAGCAGACGATAAGTACTGTTGACAGCCGTAACTATCAGCTCGAGGCAAAACTTAACAATGCTTTACAGGTTAATGAGAAGAAGGCTCGTGGAGCTAAGATGAAAGCTGATTCCATTAAAGTTATGGCAGATTCTGTTTATAATCATATTCAGAATCTGAAAATGCTTATGGTGCATACGGTTGACGGACCTGAAGCTACTATCGATAATTATAAAGGAATAGATAATCAGGATATAGCAGCACAGTTGATGATAACAGAAAAAGGTGCTGAGCGAAGTAAGATATTGAAGGAAATGATAAATAGCTACCGCGATCTTTTAATAAGTTATGTTAATAAAAAAGACTCGTTTGTGTGGAAGCCATTAGAAGAAACATTGAACACAGAGCCTCCTCATAATGAAAAAGGGAAAGGCAAAGTGGTGCATAAGTCGTGGGAAAGTATGATGTTTGAGCATCTTCCGTTATCCGCTTCTTTTGCTTTGATGAGTAGTATTCAGAGTGATATAAGAACTGCACAGGCTGATGTGGTAAACTATTTGCTTACCGGTATCGATGAAGGATCATTCAAATTTACCAAGATCGAACCCATAACCAAGCCGGTATCTAACATTGTGATACAAGGCGATAAATATGAAGCCGACATATTCCTGGCTGCAAGGGATGAATATCAGGATCCGGAGATACTAGTTAACGGTAAGCCTGTTGAGGTGGTTGACGGTCGTGGAAAATACATTGTTGATGCATCCAGGCCCGGTGAATATGAATACGAAGCCGAACTGAAGATAACAGCACCTAACGGATTACCTAAGGTGTATAAGATAAAGGATTCATACAGAGTGATAAAACCTAACGTGGTAATTTCACCTGTGAAGATGAACGTTTTCTACGAAAGTGTGGATAACCCTGTTAAGATATCTGTTCCTGGAGTACCGTCAAACGATCTTATAGTAAGCATCTCAAACTGTTCAAAGAGAAAAACAGGAGATCTTTACATAGTACGTCCTAATCCGGGAAAAGCAGGTTTGAAATCTATCGTAACGGTTTCAGCTAAAATTAACGGTAAAGTAAGACGTATAGGAAGCGGAGAATTCCGTATCAAAAGAGTTCCTGACCCCGTTGCCATGGTTGCAGGGAAGAAAGAAGGGAAAATTCGTAAGAATCTTTTGTTAGCTCAGCGTGCAGTTTTTGCCGAGATGGGTGAGGATTTTGACTTCGACCTTTCGTTCAGGGTTACCGGTTTTACTGTGTCGATCATTAAAGGCGGTTACCTTCAGGATTCCAGGTCTTCGAATAACAAGTTCACCAAGGAGCAGATGAACCTGATCAAAAGTGTAGGACGCGGAGGAAGGGTGTTCATAGAGAATATCAGAGCAGTAGGCCCGGATAAAACACCAAGAAAGCTTAATACTATAACCTTTATTATTGATTAACGTAAATACAATACAAACGGACAATAATTACATGTTGTCCCGGAAAAAATAAATTTAAAAAAAGTACAGATGAAAAAGATTGTCTTAATCCTTGCAATGTTTATCGCATTTGGCAGTGCCGGTGTTGTAAAGGCGCAAAATGTAATGGACGGAATATATCCAAAGGAGCATGTTCCCAACCGTAAGCCAATACCATTCGCTTACATCAGGGAAGCAGATGTTATGTGGGCTAAAAAGATATGGAGAATTATTGATCTGCGTGAAAAGATGAATCTTCCGTTGTATTATCCGGTAACTCCCATGGATGACAGGTATAGCCTTATCGATCTTCTGTTGTACGGAATCCAGTATGAAGGATTGACCGCTTATTCGAACAAGGACGATGAATTCAAGATCCCTATTACCTGGGAACAAGTGAAACAGGAGATGGGTGCCGTGAACGATACTAACATGGTAAAGAACCCTGATACGGGACAATGGGAACAAAAGGTCATTGGAGGAACGATACGTTCGGATGAGGTCAAGCAGATCCTTTTAAAAGAGATTTGGTTTTTCGACAGGAATTATTCGAGAATGGATGTTCGTATTGTAGGTCTGTGCCCTATTCGTGAGTTTGAAAGATCGGACAGTAATGGTGATGGTCAGATAGTTAAAAAGCAGGTGTTCTGGATTTACTATCCCGAGGCCCGTGACCTGTTTGCCAGTCATGAAGTGTTCAATCCAAAGAACGATGCGCAGCGACTTACTTTTGATGATGTTTTCCTGAAGCGCTATTTTGGAAGTTATATTATCAAGGAATCTAACGTATACAACAACCGTCGCATAGAGGATTACACAGCCGGAATGGATGCTATGATGGAATCGGAAAAGATAAAGAATTCTATTTTCAACATGGAGCAGGATATGTGGCAATTCTAATAAAGGAAAGACAAACTATATATAATTAAAAAGCCGGCATTTGCCGGCTTTTTAATTAGATATAGGTGATCAATAATTTTCACCATATTCAGTCTTGACATCATTAGTGAACTGACGTATTTGTTGTTCGTTCTGCATAGGACAGATCAATAAAGCATTTTTAGAGTCCACAACTATGTAGTTCTCCAATCCCTGAATGACGACACGTTTTTCTCCCGGTGTATGGATTATACAGTCCTTTGAGTCATAAAGCAATACTTTACCGCTTATTCTGGCGTTATTGTTCTCGTCCTTTTCTGAATGTTCATGTAGCGAAGACCATGTGCCGAGATCTGACCATCCAAAATCCGCAGTCTGAAGAAAGACATTGCTTGCTTTTTCCATGATGCCGTAGTCAATGGAAATGTTCTTACACTCCATGTATGTGTTGTTAAGTTCTTCCACTTCTCTGCCTGAGCCGATATGAGGTTCAAGCTTGTCAAATAGTACCTGAACTTCGTTCAGATGTTCCTTAAAAGCTTTAGTGATACTTTTTAGTGACCACAGGAATATTCCGGAATTCCAGAAGAACTCTCCACTTTCGAAAAATACTTTTGCCATTTCGTAGTTAGGCTTTTCTGTGAAAGTTTTCACTTTGTGGAAATTCGGATAACCGTTACCTACATTTTCTCCTATCTGAATGTATCCGTAACCTGTCTCCGGCTTATGAGGTTTAATACCAAGGGTAAGCAGGGCATCGTTCTCTGTAACGAACTTCAATCCGGTTGTTATGTTTGATCTGAAAAGGTCGTCATTCATTATCAGGTGATCGGCCGGAGTTACAACAATTGCAGCTTCAGGGTTTTTATTCTGTATTATGGTGTTCGCATAAGCTATGCAGGGGGCAGTGTTCCGGCGTAACGGTTCAAGCAACACCTGCTCCTCGGTAAGTTCGGGAAGTTGTTCCAGTACAATATCCTTATATTCCTTACTTGTGACTATCAGAAAGTTTTCGATCGGACAAATAGGTTTAAAACGGTCATATGTTTGCTGAATAAGGGTTTTGCCTGTACCGAGGATATCAAGGAACTGCTTGGGATTGGCTGTGCGGCTTATCGGCCAGAACCGGGAGCCTACACCTCCTGCCATAATGACGCAATATGTGTCTTGTTTCATACTGTTAATTTTGGTTTGTAACAAAGATATCGGAACTTTACCAAAAAAGTTCTTAATATTTATTAAAGTACACTATTTTTGTTATAAAGTTACTATTTTTAAACAAAAAATCAGGAATGTTATATCATCTTGGAAAATATACATTATTCTTAAAAAAAGTCTTTGGCAGACCTGATAAACATTCGGTGTTTTTTAACCAGCTGATCCGTGAGACAGACAAGCTTGGGATCAACTCACTTGGTATTGTTCTGGTCATTTCAATATTCATGGGAGCGGTTGTTACCCTGCAAACGGCATATAATATTGATATGCCGTTTATACCGAAATATACTGTCGGACTTGCTGCCCGGGATTCCATTCTTCTTGAGTTTTCATCCACAATGGTATGTTTGATACTGGCAGGCAAGGTTGGTTCCAATATTGCATCCGAAATAGGCACAATGCGTGTTACCGAGCAG
>Ga0256913_10001119_pt1 | contig 13831 bp, 11 predicted proteins | sample Axial_MatmetaG_FD_185970 | JGI IMG/M metagenome (GOLD analysis project Ga0256913, IMG submission 185970) | Deep-sea worm associated microbial mat communities from Axial Seamount, Juan de Fuca Ridge, Pacific Ocean - Axial_Mat | ecosystem: Environmental > Aquatic > Marine > Oceanic > Microbial...
ACAGTTACAATTTCCGCCTCAGTTCCTGATGGTCAGGTTTTTACCAGTTGGTCGGGTGATACCGCATATATAGCAGATTCGCACAATGCCGTAACAACAGTCACAATGCCGGCGCAGAATATAACCGTTACCGCGGAGTTCTCCGCCGCGCCGCCGAACACCTTTTCAGTCTCGGGTACAGTTTCAGGGGAAGTTGCCGAAGGCGTCAAAGTAAGTGTTGATTCTCAGCACGCTGCAGTTACTGGCTCTGACGGTACTTATGTAATAAACGGTCTTCAGCCTGGCAGTTATACAGTCCGTGCAGAACTTGATGGTTATTCTTTTACTCCGTCGGAACAGGCAGTTACCTTAACGGATACTGATGTTACTGGAATAGATTTTACATCAACAGCAGTTAGATATACACTTACAGTTGTCAACGGAACCGGATCCGGCAGCTACCGCTCAGGAGAGACAGTTACAATTTCCGCCTCAGTTCCTGACGGTAAAGAATTTTTATGCTGGTATGCAGACGGAGAATACCTTGACAATAAAAAACTTTCTGATGCCGTTCTAACTATGCCGGAAAAAGATATTACAGTTATTGCCGCATTCAAAGGGGAGGCTGATAAAGAATATGCTGTTATCGGAAAAATTACGGGTGCGGTAAAGGCTGGAGTCACTGTTTCTGTAGACGCTTCTCATAATGCTGTAACTGCTTCTGATGGAACATATATAATCACAGGACTTCAGGAAGGAACTTATTCTGTTACTCCGGAACTTGCCGGTTATATTTTTCTGCCAGATACCCGTTATTTCCTGATTTCCGGAAGCGATGTTGTCAATATGGATTTTAATGCAGTAAATGACAGTGTCCAGCTGTATCACCTTTGTGTCATTAATGGAAACGGAACCGGTGATTATCCTGAGGGGGCATCTGTTTCAGTTTCTGCTGATGTGACAGAAGAGATGAAGTTTTCAGTATGGAAAGGCGATACTGATGTACTTTCAGATGAAAATTTATCTGAACAGACAATTACAATGCCGGATCACAATGCCGTAATTGAAGCAGTCCTTGCACCTAATACTGATAATTTGGTTTCTGCTGAAAATGCAGAAGCTGTTTTTTCGTTCGTGCCGGAAGGCGAAATTAAAAACAATAACGGTTCTTTTGAACTTGGAATCGGAGCCGGTACATATTATCCGGGATATAAACCTATTGTATCTTCCTATTCTGATAAGGGCATAGACGCCTGGAAAAATCCGCCGCCGAAACCTTATGTTGATACGACAGAAAAACATTCCGGCAATCAGAGCCTCTGTTTTGAAGTCAATAATACAAATCATCATCCCCTGCTGTTTATCGCTCCGCCTAATCTTCTTGATATGCCGTCTTCAGATTCAGAACATCATTTTTCGTTCTGGATTAAGGCATCTAAAAATATATCCACTATTACTGCATCGAAGAGTGCTACTCATGGAATGTCTATCAGAGGTAGTGCTGGAACTGAATGGAAAAAAGTTTCAGGTAATTTTATTTCCGGAAATAAAGGTGTGAGCGTAAGAATTGATATGTACAGTAACGAGGATGAACCCTTTAAAGTTTGGATTGATGATATCGTCTGGTCTTTTTATAATCCGGTTGACTACACTATGCCAGTAGCTGATATAGCAATGGACCCCGTAACAGATACAGGTGTTCTTTACCCTGATTCCCTCCCACAGTTTGTATGGCATGCCCAGGGAACATTTGACGGTGAAGCCGTTGTGGAGCTTTATGTGAAAGATGTTACCAGAAACGGTAGAACTTTTAAACTCTATGAAGGACCTCTGAACTTGTCGCAGGAACCCGTGTCAGGTAGTTATAAATTTAAACACCCTCTGCCGCGCGGTCATTATTTCAGTGCCGTCATTCTTAAAAATCCCGCTACAGGACAGATTATGGCAAAAGCAAAACAGCGGTTTTCCGTATTGACTGATCTATTCAAATATCCAAATCCGGCATCGTTTATGACTGGTGGAATGTATGTATTCGCTGATCCTTACGGTTATACTTCCCATGGTGTTTATTCCTATAAGGAACAGATGAGAATTAATCATTTGTGCGGCTGTACTGTAATCAGGGATCTGCACACATGGCAAAAACTTGAACCGCAGTATCATAATAGAGCCTGGGATTATTTCGATGTACAGTACGGTTTTGCTCATAAATTCGGTAACGGGTTCCAGGGCGAAGTTTCCGGTGAACCGTTGAAAATAGGTCCGTGGAATATCAGCAGAATTTATAATAATGGTCCTACTAAACCTATGGACTGGATTGTTACTGAGGGATACCTTCAGGGAACCAGACATCAAATACTTGACGGGCAAAATATGACCGAAGATGAGATTCTGGCTTATAACGGACAAGAAACTTTCTGGTACGCAAAAAAAGAAGATGAGGAAAGCTTTGTTCGCGAATTCCTATCTCGATATAAAAATAATGGACTTGTCGCATTGGAATTTAAAAACGAAGTCAATGGTATGGTTCCAGCAGACTACAATGTCGATAATTATATGCGTCCGATGTATGGCATAATGAAAGAAGTCGCTCCGGATATTCCCGCTATCTTATGTAATATGGGAGCAGCAAAAACTAGGTACATTGACAGTACTATAACGGCCGGTGGCCTCCCTTATATGGACGGTTTTGCATTCCACGCTTACCCGTGGCCTTGTATTGAATATGGAAGTCTTACTAATATCAGAACATATAGGGATTATTTAGATCAGAATGTCGCTGACCCGAATTTCAAATTCGCTGAAACTGAACTTATTTTTATGTATGATCCGTATGAATTGATCAGACGCCTGCTTGTTGATATTTCTGGTGGCGCTTTCCTCTCCTGCGGAATCCCATGGCGTGGATATTATGCGACTAATACAACTACTTTAGTTACTCATCATAATACCGGATCTCTCATTCCTTCGCATTTTGCAGTAATGGCAAATGCTCTTAACTATATTCTTGCCGGTGATTCCCATCTGACAGGATCAGTAAGGTCGTTCGATAATCTGCTTATTGCATTTTTTGAAAAAAATCTTCCACGGAACAATAAAGAATATATTGTCGTTATAACTCCAGGTAATTATGATGGAAAAGTTCCGGTCTTTAATAATATTAGCCTTGACGGAATTGAATATCAAGCCTATGATGAAACCGGACAGAAAATATCTCTTCCTGATATGAATCCTTTTGTAATGACAAATAATGTACTCTACATTACAAGCCGTAATCCAAACCTTGTTGCCGCTTTTCAGAATCCTGATTTCGAATATCTACAGTCTCCTCAGTACCGTAGAATAATTTTTAAAAATGATTCAGGTTTTCATAAAGCCTCCATTATGAATGAAGGCGGTAAAGCTTATGAAACAGCTTGCGTCTGCAGAAATTACAGTATAGGGGAAACTGATAAAATCGATTCCGTTATGAACGGAAATATAATCTCAACTGAAGATAAAATTATTCCGGACGCCCTCGATGTCATCGCTTTGACCGCTCCTCAGACTAACGGTAATTATCTCTATATTTCAACTGATTTCTATTCCGATAATACAGCTCCGCTTGAGCTGAAACTCTCGAGCATCGGACTTGATGAAGTTTCTGTTTTCCTGAACGGCGTGAAAACCGCGGATAAACTTCAGATACCTGAGCAGTTCCTTCTGAAAGACTGGATTTCCTCCTCTATGACTCCACGAAAAGGTAAAAATACCCTTGAACTTTTTATTAAAACTGATCCAGACGCCGCATCGCAACACTCTGTCTGTATAAAAGTAGCTTTACCGGACGCTGAACAGATGTGCAGAACTGACCATTACTCCTATTCCAAAGAACTGACCGTGTCTCCGGGTACATTTCTTGAACTTGAAAATCTCACTATTCGTAATCAACCACCTAATCTTTACAGAGTTATAGATAAAGATACCAGATCAATTGTCTCGTTTAAATCAACTGCAAACAGTCCAGATCATTCTGTTATCTTCTCTTTTGCCGACGGTAAAGCTTATGCTGTAACAAAATATTCAATAATGCCTACAAGAAGATTTTCAAAAGACTGGGACTTTGAAGGCTCTAACGACAAAGTCAACTGGACAACTCTCGAATCTATAACTGACCACAATTTTACCTTAAGAGAAACTTATACGGGAACTGTTGCTAATCCGGCACCCTACAAATATTACAGAATCAATTTCAAAGTTTTGTCAAGAGGTCTAGAATATGCTGAACTTAATCTCTATATAGATTCAAACACCTGGGCCCCATAATATATAAGAAAAAATCCGGATGCAAAAAAAGAACGGTCGCGTCTTATATGAATAATTAGAATTTTCAATTTCAGTATTAATTGTTTAAACATTACAGGTAAATAAATGTGATGCTTTAAATTACAGATGAGAATTTGAAAAAATTATTTTAACAATAAAAAAGTTGATAGAGGATGTGTGTCTCTTAGATTTTTAATATCACCTTATGGGAATTCAAAAAAGGGTAGGCTGTGTGTCTTCTGTCATTATGAATTTGAAAGATTTCTCAAGAGTTTTAATTCCGAGTCCTTTAACCTTGGACAGTGCGCTTAAACTGTTGATGTTTTCCGATTCTATAGCTGATTTAAGTTTACGGACAAAATCAATTCTTAATTTTGTTTTATCCGCGATTTCCCGTTCACTTAAGGTTTCAAATTTTTGTTTGAACTGCTTGTATAAATCATCTTCAGCATTTGGATCGTACAGGTATACTTCAATAAGGATATCATCCAGAGGGTCGAGATAGCGTTTTATTGTTTGTATAGAAGTTTCTCCGGAAATTCCGCCGTTGGCTGCTCCGAGAAGCGGAAAAGCGATTGAATCGATATTTTTTTCTTTGTAAGTTGAAACGAATTTTTCAAGTCCTTTTTCCAAGTATTCGAGTTTAGAAGGGTATTTCCAATGATATTTTGTCGGAAAATTTAGTACCTGTTTTTTCCCGTCTTCTGGTTTGTAGAGCCACAGTTTTCCGATATCCATATATTTTTTACTACAGTATTCCTTATATTTTTCAAACATTTTCGGATAGCGGAGACGGAATTCGAATGCTATTCCTGCACCCATAACGCCGACGCAGTTTACTGTATTTACAATGGTTGAACATTGCGTCGTAAATATATTGCCTTTTATTATTTTGATCATGACGGTTACCTTATTTTATATATAGATTTTACTCTAATATGATTTTATTGTTTTTGCAAGCAGTAATAATTCACATAAATTTTAAAAATACAACTCTTTATTTATTTCTAATTCAGGCTTTAATTTTGAATGAAGTAAACTTCTTTTAATATCTGAATGTGTACTATATGAATTGCAGCATATTTTCTGAAGGTATCTGTTTCCAACTGTAGTGCCGACCAGTACTTCCGCCATTTTTTCTCTTCTGCCGTCAGTAAATTCACTCCAGTATCTTGCATTCAGGCATTTCCAGTTCAGTTTGTCCAGATCTGATATATCATTGAAGAATTTGGTGCCTAAGCAAGTAGCATTTCCGTCAGTAAAAATAGTTTCCTCTTTCAGAAGGAGGTTTGGATCATAACATAAAATAACAATATCGTCCTGGATTGATTTTCTTTTAAACAGCATTGCATTTTTAATTCGGAAGTAGAAAGGTACAAAACTTGTTATCGGTATATTATAAAGTGGATCAATTATTCCTTCACGCAATGCCATTACTTCATTACTTGCAATATCTTTCTTGTTGTATCCGTCAGAATGTGCATCGTTATGACACAGTAAACCGTGTTCAAGAATAGAAGGCAGGTTTTTTTTGTGCGTCATGTGATATAAATACTTGATTCCGTATTTTGAGAATTGACGGGTTGCTGTTGCATTGACATTCATAAGATTGTAAATCATAATGATTTCTCCTTTTATAATTTTAAAATTTTCAACGAATTTATTTTCAGTTGGTATAGGTTAAGGAGCTGTCGGTCAGTATTTCCGAATAAAAAATAGAAAAAAATATAAAAATTCAGGGATTCGTTAATTATTCCGGCTGCTTATTTACCTCTCTGCATATTTGAAAATTTTAAATTTCGGTGTTAGCTTAAAACATCAGCATTACAAGTCAGAGATTAATATATTTCCGGAAGGGGGATGAAGATTCTTCGGTTCAGGTGTGTTTGTTTTTTTAACAGTTCATCCTGAACTCGTGTCACATTTCTTTTCCCTTTCATTTCCCCCAGCTGGCAATAAACAATGAACTTGATAATGGTCTGAAATGGAAATGTTAAGTAAAAACTTCGGAAGAGGAGGATATTATGGGGTTTTCACGGGAGAAAAAGCGTATCATAAAACTGAAGAAACTTGCAGAAGCGAATCCACGCCGGTTTAAGATTCAGCTTGCTTTTGTTGTCGCCTGCGGATATGCTGTTGTTTTTCTTTATTTTCTTTCGCTTGTCGCCCTTATCACTCTGTTGATTATTTTTGCTCACAGAATTCCTGTCAGACTTATAATTCTGCTCTTCATTCTTCTTTTTTTTATCGCCAGGGCGTTTTTTCAGAGAATACCTCCTCCTTCTGGACTTGCGGCAGATAAAGAAAAGTATTCAGAGCTTTTTGCGGTAATTCAGGAAGCCAAAGAACTTACAAACGGACCTGATCTGTATAAAGTTATGATTAATCACGAATTTAATGCGTCAGTAATTCAGATTCCCCGCCTGTGGCTGCTGTTTGGCGGATACAGAAATTATCTGACTCTCGGTCTGCCTCTGCTTGCTTCTCTTTCCGCAGAGGATTTAAAAGCCGCTTTGTGTCATGAATTCGGGCATCTCACAAAAGAACATTCAAAATTCAGACAGCGGGTAATAAAAATTGCCGCTGTATACGAAATGCTGGGAGAATTGAATATATTTATTTTACTGCTCTTTTATCCTTTTCTGAAAATATATTTTCCGATACTTGAAGGTTATATTGCAGTATATCAGCGCTCGGACGAATATGAAGCTGACCGTATTGCTTTTAATGCTGTCGGGAAAACTGCATATGCGGCGGCTTTGTGGAAATTTCATGTGCTGGGCTGATATTTTGAGGAAAACTTTGAGAAAAGAATTATTGAGCAGGCAATGGTTTGCGAAGAACCTGAAATAAGCATAACCGGATTGTATAAGGAGCTATGTTCTGTTCCGATAATATCTCCTGAACTTGATAAATATAAAGAAGATCTGAAAAAAATGCAGACTGTGCCGTGGGATACACATCTGTCATTGATGGACCGCCTGAAAGCAGTTCAGACTGATATTCCAGAAAATATTCCGCCGGTTACATCATCAGCTGCTGAAACACTGATTTATTCGGTTGATGATTCCCAGAAAAACCTTGACAGAATATGGATTGAGGAAAATAAAGAGCTATGGGAAATGATAAATAAAATCTGGCGGAATGCTGCAGTTGTGATAAAACACCTCGAATCAAAAGACAGAAAACTGTGGAGCCCGGATGAGGCAATGTATTACACCGAAATGTTGAACTCATTCAAAAGTGAAAACGATAAAAGCGATATTATTCAGATTTATGAGGAGTTTGTCGGACGTTTCCCGGAAAATCTTTCTCTTCAGCTTAGCTATGGAAAATACCTGTGCGGAAAAAGGGCTGGAATATATTAAAAAAGCTCTCAAGGAACCGGTGCTTGCGCTGATTGCGGCTGAAGCCGCTGTGGAATATCTCCATACGTCAGGCAGGGAGGATGAGGTTGAAGAAATCATTACAGATACCGAAAAAAGAATGAATGAAATAAATGTTGCACTTGCAGTACATACGGAAATCAACCGTGATGATAATATTATTCCGCACGGTCTGGACAGGTGTATTATTGAGCACCTTGCGGAATCGATTGGAGATATCCGCAGTAAAATTGCTGAACTGTATCTGGTAAAAAAGACCGATAAAACAGGCAAGCTTATGCCGGTCTACTTTCTTGTATTCAAACAGAAAATATCTTCTTTTTCATTTCCGGAAGACTCCGAGACTCTGGCTGAAAAAATAGCTGCAGTGGCGGAATTTCCATTTGAATTCTATGTAACAGATATAAATACATGCAGTAAACTGAAAAAAATTCTGAAGAAGTCCGCCTGGAATTATCTTGTTTTTTCCCGGTGATTCAGTAACGGCGGAAAATAACTCATATAATGGAGGAAAGCTCTTTTTCACGGGAAAGATTTGTTTTATTTACCAGCGTCCGTATCGTTTTGAATCATATCTGTGAGTCCTGTTATGTTCATACTGGTTTCTGAAAACCCATAAATTTTCTGCTGAGTTATTAAGTTTATCTCTGTTTTTATGATGAACAACTTCGCCCGGGCGGAGTTTTCTTCCAAGCTTTTTACCTGCTATATAACGGTGTACAAGAATGTCTGAATCGCAGAATCTGCGGTATCCATTGGAATCAATATAGGTTTTTGGCTGATAATATGATCTGTAAGATTTTGAATAGCTTCGCTTTTTTGTGTAGGATCGGCGGTCTGATGATGATCTACCAGAATATCTTCTGGCGGAAGAAACTGAAGACACTGATGAAACTGTTGCTGTTTTCAGTTGACTGTTCTGCCTGCTGTATGATGAATTATTTGGGAAGATGCTCTGATCTGAAAGCTTCCCGACCTGCTTTTCACTTGAACCGGTGGAATTTTTTTTCTTAACATCCTTGTCCGATGCACAACTGAATTCAAAAAAATTGCTCAAAATCGCAGCAATAATTGTAAGTATTATAATTAAACATATAAAAAAGATAACAGTTTCGATTACATTCATTTAAAATTTCCTTTCATTTTAATTTGTATTCTTTAAAGGGTCTAAAGACTCTTTTTTCGGAAAAATCCGTGAATTTTCACTTTTTTTTCACTTTTTTTACTGAACGCCTGGAAACAAGTTCGAGCTTTAATGTAAGTTTTTATGTTAAGCTTTTTATTTTGTCCTGATGTTGATGCCTACAGATGAGAAATTGAAAAGAATAAAAGGTAAGGGAAATTATTATTTCAAGCTGTATAAAATAATAAAGCAGTATCCCGCTTAAAAATACAGGATACTGCATATATTCACATTTAAATTAAATTGGAATTAAAATTTGAGTAAACCGCATTTTTCAGCAGCTTCTGCAATAATTTTTTCTTCAATGTGGCTGTAGATATTTTGGCCGAGCCATTTTTCAGCTTTAATCCGTGCATCTTTGCATGATAAAGAAAAATCAGGATCTTTAGATATGAATTCGACAGCTGCAAATGTCAGAACCGCTTTTATCAGAGTATCCTTATTCAGATTTGACTTTATATTTCTGACTGCATCTGTTATTGCTGTTTGTAATTTATCTTTACCAATAGAAAAATATGTGCAGAAAAAGTTAAAACAGTCAAAATAACCGTCAATATCCTGAGTACTTAAAAGTTTAATAAACTCAGATTTTTCTTTAGAACAATTATCTTTTTGTATAAGGGGAGTAGAGTGCTGAAAAAGATTTTTTGAGTGTGAGAAGTTGGATATATTAGGCATGCTGATACAGGACTGGACTATATTTGATATGTCAAAGCAAGCACCGTTTAAAAAAGACTGGGAATTCAATGAATTGGAATAAAGCCTGGCTCCATAGTCTTTAACCAGATTAATCGGAATACGGCGGTATTCAGGGTCAAAAGTCTTTCCATTCTCACTTCTTTTTTCAACACCGACAAAACTTGTTTCTGAAGACATGAGGTTGTATTTCAGTGCAAGGTTGCATATCTTCTGACGGTCTTCATCTGTTAAAACTTCAGAATTATATTCAATGCTTCTGATTTTTTCAGCCGCACAGAGAACAGGAATAACTCCGTCCATATTAGTTACTTCTGCTTCTGCTTTCCATTCAACCCTCTTTTCCATACAGGTGCCCGAAAGAATAACCTCAGTTGACGGACTGTATTCTATAACATCAGCAAATAAAGTCAGAGAGTCTCCTTCAAAAACAGGCGGAATTCTTCCGCATATTTCAAACTTTCCATTCCGGACATCAATCTTTAAATTGTTCACATACGGCTGGTTTTTTCTGGAAAATTGCCTTAATACTTTTTCCTCAATCATTTCACCAGGCTGAATCATTTCTGCAGCTCCTTTTGTGACTTCTGCTAGGCCGTTAATCAGAGATTGGCTTGCACCGTAACCTATGCCTAAAGTGAAAAACCTTATGCCACGGCTGTTTTCTGAAACATACCTTATCAGATTACCTGTATTCCCGACTTCACCGTCTGTAAGAAGTATTACATTCCGCGGCAGGCCGGAAGGATTTTCTTTGTCCTGGCATATGAATTCTACAGTACCATGCAGTTCTGTTCCTCCCATATCTGCATCTGTATCCCGCACATACTTGAGTGCTTTATTAAAATTTTCTCTGTTAAAAGGTAGAGATTTGTCTGAAAACAAAGTATAACCTGAACCGAATTTTATGATATTGAAATAATCGCCTTTATTCAGAGTTCTAAGGCAGCATTCAAGAGCTTTCTTTGCTGATTCTATTGAAGAACCGCACATTGACCCTGAACAGTCTATAACAAAAATAACTTCATTCAAACTTATTTCTTCCTGGCTTTCCTGCTCTTCATTAAATTCAGGATAAAGACGAATCAATGCGGATTTTCCTTTGTCGCCGTTATCTTCAATCAGACATATCGGTTTATGAGATTCAGCCGGTTCATATTCAATAATAAAGTCACGGTCAAGCGCTGTTTTTTCAGTAGTGAAAGTAACATAAGCTGAAGAATTTTCCCTGGATATTTTGATTTTATGAGAAGGGGAAGATAATGTTTTAAAATCAGGAGAATCCAGCTCTACCTTAATACTGATTCCGTAAGGAACACTGTTTACAATAGGTGGTGAAATCATATCAGCCTTTACCGGATCCATATCTGACGGAATGTATCTGGGGGAAACTGTTGTGGGAATCTGAAGTCGTATTTTATCATCAGTTACATTTAGTACAGTCGCGTATTCTATTTCAACAACAGCTTCACTGCCTGGTTTCATATTGCCTGCAGACATGAACATTATATCGTCTTCCATCTTCTCAAGAAGAAAAGCTCCGTCTCCGTTATCTAGTGCTTCGGAATAGGCATTGAACGCATTATCTTTTTTTTCTGCAGACGCAGTTATTTCGCGTCCGTCAAGTGAAATTTTCATACCGTAAATGACACTTCCGCTTTCAACAGGGAAACAGTAGGTCACTTCAATCGGTTTTTCTTCATTATTCTTATAATGCTGTCTTATTTTTACTTTGGAAATGACATCTTTCATTTTTACATGGACATCTACTCCAAGCAGAGCTATTTCTTCTTTTGTTTCAGAATTAATCAGTCCGGATGTAATTGTGTTGTTCCTTTTCATAAAAAACTCCTTTATTTATATTTTTTTATTGTTTTTGTAATATTTTCTTTGAGTTCATTCATATTAACCTGCAATATAATGTCACTACGCAGATGCATTTCTATTCCGTCAGAGATGTAAAATCTTTTCCATACTTCATATTCTGTTTTGTCATAATCTTTTACAGAAACCGGATGTTCCGGGAATGTACTGATATCTTTATCAAAAAGCTTATTTTTGTCTTTGTATTCGCGGATGACTTCCAGAGGAACTCCTTGTTCTGTAAGTTCCTTAATTCTCAGTAGTTCTTTCAGATGCTTTTCTGTATAATAAGCACCTTTAAGTTTTCCTTCCGGCGGAGATAACAGCTTCCTCTGTATATAATACCTGATTGCTCTTTTACTCACTCCTGTCTTTTTTGACAGTAAATCCAGCTTTAAAATCATTTTTTAACTCCTTTTTTAACAGCTTATAATACATTTGTTGTTTCTTTCTATCTTTTTATAATACACTTTTTGTGACACTAAGTCAAATTTTATTTGACATTTATTTGACACTTTTTTTACAGTTTTTTGTATAGACATAAAAAACAACCGGTATTTTTTTTGAACGGTGTGAAAGAATTCAGTAAAAATATTGTTCTGTAGATAGTCTTATTGCGTTTATAAAGTCATCCCATAAAGAGAAATGGAAATATTTTTTTTTATTGGGGACAGGTTAATAATATATTCAGAATAAAACAATTACTATTCCAAATGGTCCGCTTGCCGGGGGAACAATTGTTAATTATACGCAAGACGGGAAGCTGCGTGTGGATCTTTCCATCGGAATTTCATATGATTCAGATATCAGGAAAGCAAAAAATGTTCTAATGGAAGCAATGAAGGCTAATCCTAAGGTATTAGAAGATCCTGCTCCGTTTGTAGGTGTGGCAGAATTTGCAGACAGTTCAATAGATCTTGCAGTGCGTCCTTGGGCAAATACATCAGATTACTGGGATGTTTATTTCGGGATAAATGAGTCTATGAAATTGGCATTAGATCAAGCTGAGATTAAAATTCCTTACCCTCAGGTTGATGTTCATTTATCTCCTGAAAAGGGAAAGTAATTAAAAGATAATCTTGTGGCAAACCTCTTCTGTTGTTGTTTATGTGCAAATTTTATAACAAAAAAAAGAGAAAGATTATGGATTGTATTTTAAGAGTAGGTGGAGAAAAATTCAATAGAGATTTATTTTTAAAAACATCAAAATGGTCTGTAGATATATCTCAAAGAAAAGGTAATACTACATCTTTTAATATGTTAATAAGCTCCAAAAAACATTTTAAAGACCAATTAGATGAGTCCCTATGCTTTTTAAAAAACAATGCTGATAAGTTATTGTTAATCTCTCAAATGGGTGGAGATATTGAATTAGATTTTGGTATAACTTTAGAAGATGAACAATTTTGTAAGAATTGTCGCATTAATGTGGTGGTTATGGAGCTTGCTGTTAAGCTGGGTATAGAAATCAATATTTCAATATACCAGTGAATAATCCGATACCAGAGCTAAAGCCTGCATTGAGATAATGAGGATAATAAGAAATTTGTTGGCATGTTGATTGTTTCCTACCGCTGATTTATCTCTAAATATTTGAAATTTTCAATTTCAGTATTAATTGTTAAACAACAGCAAAAAATCAAACGCATAAAAAAAACAGGTGACATGTTGATTTTTCATGTGTCACCAAATAAAAGTTGTCAGTAAATATGAAAATAATAAAAATAATTCATCTCTTTTGTTTATTGGTATTAATAGCAGTTTTTATTTTTTTGAGTTTATCTGTTTGTGTAATGATTGCTGACATAATTAAGGAAATGTTTTACAACGGATACTTTTATCCCACAAAATTATTTGATTTGGGTATAATGATATACACATTGTCTGTTACTTTATGCTTGTTTTATTTATCCTTAAAACAATTCATCAAGGTAAAGAAAAGCGATTCATCAGACAACAATAGTGAAAAAGATTATTTTGAATCAGATGAATTTAAAGAGAAAAATATTGTATATAAAACTCCTTATTGGATTTATTACAGTGTTTTTATTGGACTTGTACTTCTGTTTTGGGCTGCCGGGTTCCTTGTTTTTAAATTAGCTTCTTTTCTCAGTAATTTTTTTATTAACTATTAAAGGTAAATTAGCTTTTTTATGCTGTTTGCAAGATTAAGTGAATTCGTGGATAGAATGATAATAGAAAAAACCTTTTTAAAAGTAAGTATATTCGGAAATTCTTTTTATAAGCACTTTAATAATATTAAAAAGCTTATAATTTAGATTCGTTAATTGGAAAAAGGAGCATTATAATGGGGAAGAAATTTTGGTTAATAACAAATAAGGGGTGTTTTAAAGATAATCATAAGCGTGTATTGATGTTGAGCGATATTCAATATTTTTTGATATACTTTGGTTATCTA
>Ga0256913_10001120_pt1 | contig 13830 bp, 7 predicted proteins | sample Axial_MatmetaG_FD_185970 | JGI IMG/M metagenome (GOLD analysis project Ga0256913, IMG submission 185970) | Deep-sea worm associated microbial mat communities from Axial Seamount, Juan de Fuca Ridge, Pacific Ocean - Axial_Mat | ecosystem: Environmental > Aquatic > Marine > Oceanic > Microbial...
TTTTCAATTTTTTGTAATGTTTCGGCTCGTAGTTATTCAGAAAGTTGTCCAGTGTTTCCTGTTCATCGAATATGGATTTGTCAAAAACATATTGTGTATAAGCAGTATAGTCATTTTTGTATTTAGTATGGATCGTGTTGAAAAAGTCCGGTTTGTATTCCTGAGGCAAATTTTCGTCGTAAAGTTTCAGCAGAGCAGCCATCACTTCTTCGTCAATGGGTCGGTAATAATCTTTAAAAAATCCGGCAGTTCTTTTTTTCAGTTTTTCAATTTCTTTATCAATAGCTTCCGTGTCGGGGTTTTTTGCCTGACTTAATTCGGATAAGTTATTAAAATAACGGGCAAAATTAACAACTTCAATACCCAGACCTGCCTCCCGCAGGTAATCAAAAGCCAGTGATATGGGTTCCAGCTGATCGTATTCCGCTTTGAAAGCAGGCAATAGCTGGCCGTATTTTTCTTTCAGTTCCGGTGAACTCTCTGTCCATTGCTGAAATTCTTTTTCGTAGGCTTCTTTTTTCTCAATCCCGTTCAGCCGCTTGATGCCGGCACTTTCGCCGATCATTTTTTTCCAGTAATTGGCCACGCGGGCATCTTTGGAGGCATACTGAATGCGTACTTTAGGATCGTTTACCGTGTATTTGTTGAAAACATCGAGACGTGTCTGGCGGAGTTTTATTTTATGAGGATTGCCGGATTCGGTAATTATTTTAATAGCATACGACGGAATATATTCCTTGGTGCGTGCCGGATAACCGAACACAAAAGTAAAATCTCCTTCATCCACACCTTTCACGGAAATAGGGAAGTGATATTTGGGTTTATAAGGGATGTTGTCTTCCGAATATTCGGCAGGTTTGCCGTCTTTATCTGTGTAAATGCGGAACATGGAGAAATCGCCCGTATGGCGTGGCCACATCCAGTTGTCGGTATCGCCTCCGAATTTACCGATATCCGAAGGCGGGGCGCCCACCAGGCGGATGTCTTTGAAAATCTCGGTGATGATCATGTAATAGGCATTACCCTGAAAAAACGGCTTAACGACAGCCTGATAATCTGAGTTGTCTTCAAAATCGTTGATGAGTTTGTCGCTGTTTTCCTTGATTTTTGCTTTTCTTTCCGCTTCGGTCATACTCGCAGTAACCCCTTCCAGTACCTTATTGGTAACTTCATCCATGCGGATCATCAGCTTGACGGTAAGGCCCGGATTAGGCAACTCTTCTTCTCGGCTCATAGCCCAGAAACCATCGGTCAGGTAGTCGTGCTCAATGCTGCTGTGCCGTTGAATGGAACCGTAACCGCAGTGATGATTGGTCAGTAGCAGCCCCTGGTCTGAAATGATCTCAGCCGTACAACCTCCGCCGAACAGGACAATGGCATCTTTCAGACTGGAATGATTGATGGAATAGATGTCATCGGCCGTTATTTTCATCCCCATCTCCTGCATCTCTTTTTCGTTGAGTTGCTGCAAAAGCATCGGAATCCACATGCCTTCACCGGCAAAAAGGGATAAACGGAATAATAACGGAATAATCAAAAGAAATAATGACTTTTTCATGTGTGTTTTATTAATTTGACGAAAACTCAAAGGTATTGAAAATATGACTTTGTAAGCGAAATGTTTTAGAAACAAATGGCATCAATTTTCACGTCAATTATATCCTCAAACTGTATCATTGCATTTACCAGCCGGGCTTTCCGGAAATGTTTCAGATCGGAAATACGGATATCGGCTGGAATAACTTGCCCCGTTTCCAGCAGATATTGCCGCTGTGTGCCTTTCAGCAGCGGGTGGGCGGGGGTTATCCAGTTTTTCCCGTTGAAGAACAGGATGTTGGCGAAAAAAGTGTCAGTGATCAGGCCGTTTTTTACAATCAGGATGTCGTCGCATTTTCCGCGCTGGTCATAAAGTTGTTCCAGACTGCTTCGGTCGAGGTATTTGAAAGCGTAGTCAATATTATCGTCACGCACTATCTTCAGCGAGCGGATATTTGGTAATTGGTACGGAACGAATTCGATTTTTTCAACGTCATGGGTATAAACCACCCGGCATTTAAACAATGATCCGGCAGCCGCTGAACCCTGAAATGAAGTTGAGGCAGCCGTTTTCAGCACGGCTTCAAGGTCGATTTTGTCATTCCGGCCAAACAGAGCTTTCCGCGAACGGTTCATGCGGACTGTATGCCTTTCCAGGTTTAAAAATTTTCCGTTTTCAAAGCGTATGGTTTCAAGTAGCAGAGGTTTCATCGGTTTTTTCTCATGGACAAATATCTTAAAAAGATGAGCATATTATTAAATTAATTCTGAACTTAGCACAAATTCTTTGAACATGTCAGCATTACTCCTAATGGTTGTCGTGTTTGCCGGGTATATTCTGATGTATCGAATCTACGGCAAATACATCAGTAAATGGATTTTCAAACTGGATGAACGCCGTACACCGCCTTCTGTGGCTTTGCAGGATGGTGTGGATTATCAACCCACGCGTAAAGAAATTATTTTCGGCCATCATTTTGCTTCAATAGCGGGTACGGGTCCCATTGTCGGTCCGGCCATTGCCGTGATATGGGGATGGGTGCCGGCTATCCTCTGGATATTTTTCGGGAGTATTTTTATCGGGGCGGTACACGATTTCGGTGTGTTGATCCTTTCCATGCGAAATGAAGGGAAGTCTATCGCTGACATTGCCGGAAAAACCATTAATAAAAGAATACGAATTTTGTTCTTTATCATCGTTTTCCTGGAGTTGTGGATACTGATTGCCGTGTTCGGGCTGGTAATTGCCGTTATATTTAAGATGTTCCCGTCTTCGGTTTTTCCGGTGTGGATGCAGATCCCCATCGCCATGATTTTGGGCTGGCTGATCAACAAAAAAGGAAAAAATATGTGGGCGTGGAGTATTTATGCCGTTATCCTGATGTATGTTACGGTAGTAATAGGTTATTTCATGCCGCTTGAAATGCCTGCCGTTTTCGGTATTCCTCCCACAGGCGTATGGACGATTATTTTGTTAATATACGCATTCACAGCTTCCGTGTTGCCTGTCAAAACCCTGTTGCAACCACGTGATTTTATTAATACTTATCAGTTAATTCTGGCTATGTTGTTAATGTCTCTTGGTGTCATAGTCGCTTCTTTTATGGGTAAGTTGTCAATGGCAGCTCCGGCATTACATGTACATGTAGAAAATGCCCCTCCACTGATTCCGTTTTTATTTATCACAATAGCCTGCGGAGCCGTTTCGGGTTTCCATTCGTTGGTGGCTTCGGGGACATCTTCCAAACAGGTAATGAACGAGAAAGATTCGCTGTTTGTCGGTTACGGCGGCATGTTGACCGAAGGTGCTTTAGCTACCCTGGTACTGATTGCCGTAGCCGCAGGTATTGGAATGGGTTTTAAAGATAGTGCCGGAGATATTTTAACCGGAACACATGCCTGGTCGGCACATTATGCTTCGTGGACGGCAGCTCAGGGGCTGGGCTCCAAGTTACAGGCGTTTGTGAATGGTGCGGCCAACATGATTGATACGATAGGTGTGCCGCCGGGTATTTCCATCGTAATCATGGGTGTTTTTGTGGCCTCGTTTGCCGGCACTACTTTGGATACAGGTACAAGGGTTCAGCGTTATGTGTTAACGGAGTTGTTCGAAGGCACAAAATTAAACGTAATGAAAAACCGTTACGTCGCAACGGCCGTGGCAGTCCTTTCGGCTTTGGTACTGGCTTTTGCCACAGGGGCCGACGGAAAAGGAGCGCTGAAACTCTGGCCGTTGTTTGGTGCTGTTAACCAGATATTGGCATCCATTGCATTACTAGTGATTACCATTTATCTGAAACGAAAAGGAGGGTGGAAATGGCTGATTAGTGGTATTCCTGCCATATTTATGGCGATCAGTATATTTTGGGCAACATATATCAATCAAAATATATTTGATGAGCAACAAAATATACTTTTAATGGGGGTGAATTTTATCATCTTAGCATTGGCTATATGGATATTGATAGAAAGTCTGATCACTTTTTTCAAAACATCCAAAAAAGAGCCGGTTAGTTAAAGGGCAGGTAAATTTTACTTTTTAATTCTTCATACTCCTCTGCGCAATCACTTTGCGAAGTGATGCCGCCGCCACTTTTGTAAATCAGTCCGTTGTTGGTTTTTTCGATAAAACGGATCATCACACCGCTGTCAATATTTTCCCCGTCGAAAATGCCGAAAATACCGGTAAAATACCCCCGGTCGTATTGTTCGGCTTCCCGGATTACTTCCAGCGTTTTGGCTTTTGGAGCTCCTGATATGGAACCTGCAGGCAGCATAGTGAAGATGATATCCCCAAGATGTTCATGATAATTTTCAGGCAATTCACCGGTCACTTCCGAACTCATCTGCAATAATTCCTTTTGATTTGTTTTGATCTGTTCAAGATATTGAAAACGGGCCACCCGCACTTTTTTGGCCACCATGCTCAAATCATTTCGGATGAGATCCACAATAGTATAATGTTCAGCCACTTCTTTTTGACTGGTCAGCAGTTGTTTTTCTGCTTCGGGAAGTTGTGCGTCAATGGTGCCTTTCATAGGAAAAGAGCTGATCTTTCGGCCATTCGTGCGGATAAAAATTTCCGGTGAAAAAACAACGAACTGATCACGGAACCAGAGTTTGTAACGGGCCCGGCTATTGTAAAATATTTCTTTGAGTGTATAATTTGTTTCAATCCTGCTGGGAAAAGTGAGGTTCAGCAGGAATGAGTTGCCGTGCAGGATATGTTGCTGTACCAGATTGAAAGCTTTTGTGTAACGGTTTTCATCAACAGGCCGGGAAGAAAAACGTAATGTTTTTTGAACCACCGGAAAGGAAATGCTGTTAGTCCTGCCGTTTATTTCGTAAAGGACCTCCTCGGTATTGATTTCACCAACAGGTTTTATCCACGGTTTTTTGGCCTCATAATCAATGATGAAAAGAAACGGTATCCGTTTCTTCCCCAGTTGATTCATCATATGAACAGCCGCATTTTTCAAAATGTTTCTTTTACTATGCGAATGTATTGGTTTTAATGGAATCTGGATGATGCCTAAACGGGTTCTTTAACATCCGTTAAGATATTTTAGATTTAGTTAAACTTCCTTAACGTCTGTTAACTAAATATTTATGTTGATTTGAAATAGGTTTCTGGTCATGATACCACAACCGTTAATTAAATCTATTATTTACTAAATCAAAAACAGATGAAAAATTTTACTTATCAAATCCTGTTTGTTTCGTTGCTTGCCATGACAGGTGGTGTTTATGCACAGCAAAACGAGACTATTGAAACAAAACAAAACAAACCTGATGTTGAACAGAATCTACGGAAGGGGAAAAGTGTTCTCTTTCTGAACGATCTGGGTTTTGGTGCCGGAAACGGAGTTTTTGTCAGTAACCTGGGATTAAGCTATGGTTATTTTGTTGCCGATAAACATTTGTTGCGTCTGGATATTTATGAAAATTATTATTCTGATGCTATCCAAAATTACCGTACGGGCCTGTTTTACAGGTATTATTTTTCGCATTGGAAAATTAAGCCGTTTGTTGAAGCTGGCGGTGGTGTTGGAATATTTAAATGGGGGCTGTCTCCAGAGCATGAGATATACGGTTTCGGAATGATAAATGCGGGAGCGGTCATACACGTTAAAAAGTTTGGCTTCGAGTTAGGGATCAAAACCATATATAATGACCATCACACGGCTGTTATCAGCATCATGCCGAGTTTCGGAGTTTCGTTTACTTTTTAAACCGTTATTTAACGGCTATTGTTTCAATCTCAACCAAAACGCCGAGGGGCAGTTCTTTCACGGCAAAAGCTGCCCTTGCCGGCGGATCTTCGGCGTAAAATTTTCCATACACTTCATTCATGGCGGCAAAGTTGGCCATATCGCTTAACAAGCAGGTTGATTTGACCACATTTTTAAAGTTATAGCCAGCTTCTTCGAGAATAGCACCGATATTTTTCATCACCTGTTCGGTCTGGGCAGTGATGTCGCCTTCCACCACTTTCCCCGTTGCGGGATCGATGGGTACCTGTCCCGAAATAAATAACATGCCATTAGTTTCCACAGCCTGGCTGTAAGGTCCGATAGCAGCCGGTGCTTTTGATGTATGTATTATCTTTTTCATTATGGTGACTTTTTTTCAAAAGTAACAAATTTAGCAACCTTCTGGCATTCACACAGGAACTCAGAATGCTGACGAAAACAAATCTTCCATATCTTTACCCGTTCTTAAAAAAGCCATTGATTATGTACAATCCTCCTGATTATTACCAGATTGACGAATTGTTGAGCGATGAGCATAAGATCGTTCGTGAAGCCGTGCGCGAATGGGTGGAACGCTCTGTCAAACCCATTATTGATGATTATGCCCAGAAACATACCTACCCGACATACCTGATCAAAGAAATGGGTGAAATTGGTGCATTCGGGCCGTTCATTCCTGAAAAATACGGAGGTGCCGGACTGGATCAGATTTCCTATGGTCTGATCATGACTGAGCTGGAGCGGGGCGATTCGGCTATCCGTTCTACAGCTTCTGTGCAGACTTCACTGGTGATGTACCCCATCTATGCTTTCGGAACGGAAGAACAGCGGATGAAGTATTTGCCGAAACTGGCCAGTGGTGAGTGGGTTGGGGCTTACGGCCTTACCGAACCCAATCACGGCTCCGACCCCGGAAGTATGCTGACACATTTTGAAGACAAGGGAGATCATTATTTGTTAAATGGCTCCAAAATGTGGATCACCAATGCCCCTGTGGCAGACGTGGCCGTTGTGTGGGCTAAAAACGAGGAAGGGAAAGTACAGGGTGTTATTGTGGAAAGGGGTATGGAAGGATTTTCAACACCGGTAACCGGGCGCAAATGGTCGCTGCGGGCTTCTCCGACAGGGGAACTGGTGTTTGATAATGTGCATGTTCCGAAAGAAAATCTTCTACCGAATATCAAAGGGTTGAAGGGGCCGCTCATTTGCCTCAACTCGGCGCGTTATGGCATTGCGTGGGGCGTGCTGGGGGCCGCCATGGAGTGTTATGATACAGCGGTTCAATATGCGAAAGAAAGAAAACAATTCGGCAAGCCCATTGCATCCTTTCAGTTACAGCAGAAAAAACTGGCCGAAATGCTGACAGAAATCACCAAAGCACAACTATTGATCTGGCGTTTGGGCGTGCTGCGCAACGACGACCGTGCTACGCCGGCCCAAATATCCATGGCCAAGCGTAACAATGTGGAAAAGGCTCTGAAAATTGCCAGAGAGAGCCGGCAGATACTGGGTGCTATGGGCATCACCGGCGACTATCCCATCATGCGTCATATGATGAACCTCGAATCGGTTATTACCTACGAAGGCACACACGACATTCATTTACTGATCACAGGAATGGATATCACGGGAACACCTGCTTTTGAATAATAAAATAATAAACGAATAAAAAAAGAGGCTGTCTTAAAAAAGGCAGCCTCTTTTTAGTTTAATTCAGAAAACTATTTCTTAATAATTTTTTTGGTGAATACCTCGTCACCAGACTGAATATTGATTAGATACAAACCTTTTTCAAGTTTGCTGATATCAATCCTTTCATTACCTGACTTAAGTAAAGTTTGCATCACAAGCTGTCCGCTCGTGTTATAGATATATACGTCAGCATTTTCCTGTTCTTCCGAAGTAATGAAGAGTACATCATTAGCCGGGTTCGGGTATATAGTGAACTCATCGTCTCCTTCAGGAATAAATCTGTTACCGATTTCTTTAACAGTTACCTGGTGAACAGGACCGTTGGTAACGCTTGTAGATGCCGTAACCGTGATATCATCGATGTAAACATCGTCCCAATTGCCGCTGGCGTCACACATAAACCTGAGTTTCATGTTTGTGGGGAACGTATAGTTTGATTCAAGGATGGTAACGGTGGCAACATAGAAAGTATTATTGTTAAAATCCGTGCCGCGTGCAAAATCAGCAACAGTATGCCAACTTGAACCGTTATAATATTGTACCCAGAAATCTTCACCGGTTTCCATACTAATACCAACAAAGTAGAATTCTACCTGTAGTTGTACATAACCGGGTGTGTGTACATCCACCCCATTGGTCATGTAGAAAGATGACGAAACGCCGGAATTATCCTGGATGTCTGCGGCATTGCTTCCGCTCCAGGCATAGTTGCCGCCGGTATAGAATTTACAGTCACCGCCACCGTCTTTCCATATTCCCCAGCCACTTTCAAAGTCAGTGAAGCTTAAAGTTACTTCCGAAGGAGCAGCTGTTACAGTGATGTATCCTGTTTTTGTTTCACTGTCTGATCCTGCCGAGTTGGTAGCCGTCAGCGTGACATCATAGGTACCGGCCGTGTTATAAGTAACCGTCGGGTTTTGTGCCGTACTTGTTGAAGGTGTTCCGCCATCGAATGACCATGACCAGGAAGTCGGATCGTTGGTTGACTGATCTGTAAAGGTAACCGTACTGCCCTCTGTTACAGATGTAGCGCTGGCTGTAAAATTTGCAACGGGAGCAACAACAACTTCATTCACTGTAATATAAGACGTTTTTGTTTTGGTGTCGGAGCCGACAGCGTTTGTGGCTGTCAGTTCAACTGTAAATGTTCCGGCCGTATTATAAGTAACCGTCGGGTTTTGTGCCGTACTCGTTGAAGGTGTTCCTCCGTCAAATGACCATGACCAGCTTGTGGCATCAGTGGATTGGTCTGTGAATTGAACACTCTGACCTTTGTCGATGACCGTTACATTTGAAGTAAAATCAGCAACAGGAAGCTTCATTACCGTGATATAATCGGCTTTTGTTTCCGTATCCGATCCAGCATCATTCGTAGCTGTCAGCTCTACCGTATATGTTCCGGCATTGTTATACTGTACACTTGGGTTTTGAGCTGTACTGCTTGCCGGGTCACCACCATTAAATGTCCATGCCCATGATGTCGGAACATTGGATGATTGATCCGTAAAGTTAACAATAGCACCTTCTGCAACTGTTGTAGCATTAGCTGAGAAGTCGGCTACCGGAGCTACCGGTACAGATGTTGTAAATTCCACTGTATAATCTTCAACTTCTCCGTAACTGAATGATTCGCATGGTGTAGGATAGGCATCCCACTTCATGGATACACGCATACGTGTTGTTCCGCTTACACCATCAGGCACGGTGAAACTACCAGTTACGGCACTTTGGCCATGACCACTGATTACTTCTTCACCAGGATCTGTGAAATCACCGTTTTTATTGTAATCAATCCACACTTTCCAGTATTCGTCATACGAACCACTGGCAAATCCAGGGGTTAAAGTGCCTGAAACAGAAGCCCCGGCTTCCATTGAAATCGTCATATTAGTAAAATCACTGTAAGGTGTAGCTCCCGTACTGTTGGTAAAGTCACCAAACTGCACTTTGGCAATCCACTCATAAGACTGGCTGTTACCTTTCGAGTCGCAATATGTTATCGGGGCATCTTCTACAGTAATATAGTTCGTCATTGTTTTGGTATCATTTCCTTCAGCATTTGAAACGGTCAGTGTTACATCGTAAGTTCCGGCTGTGTTGTAATAAACAGTCGGATTTTGATCCGTACTTGAGTTGGGTGTTCCTCCGGGAAACGACCAGCTCCATGAAGTTGGATTTCCTGTTGACTGATCCTGGAAATGAACAGCCCCGCCTGTGCTGATATTTGTTGCATCAGCTGAAAAGTTAGCCGTTGGAGGAGTAGGAGCAGGGACTGAAAAAGAGAAAGAAGCTATTCGTGTAACCCAGTTCCATCCACCTGTAGTATACTCAGTTGTGTACCAGAATGTAGCATCATCATTAGGGTCAACAGACAGCATGGAATAGTCGCCCCAACGGGTTACACCTGTTTGTGAAGCGTTACCGTCAACAATAGTAGCTTCCGGAATATCCAGAACTCCTAAACCGTCGGGAGCTCCTGCAGTTTGTCCGGCAACACGTATGGAAGGATAGGTATTTGATCCTGAAACAGAGAATCCTAGACCAATATCTCCGTTACCATTCATGGCTATACTGGCCATCCAGCGGCTGTCGCCATCATTAGGAGCATATGTGCCTTGTTGATAAATACTCCAGCCACTTCCGGTGTTTCTTAATTCATACCACCGTACTCCGGCACGACCGCTGCCTACATTAACGGTATGGTTCGTTACCATTGACTGGTGGTCGCCAAAATTGCGGTATTGTAAACGATTCATCAAGCGATCTGCCAGGTTATCGAGTTTTGTGGTTGTTCCTGGCTGGGCAACGGAAATGCTGCTGTTTGAGAAATCAGCAGTTGTTAATGAGCTGACCAGTGTAGCCGTTGAATTGCTGGTGTTGTTCCAGTCAACGGAAACTTCCCAAACACGTAACAGATTGGTTCCCAGATTAACAAAATAGTTGGGCGTTCCTGCCGGTGGCCAGTCGCCGTCGCAATCTGCAGGCAACAGGCTTCCATAACTTGTTCCCAGGCTCCAGAAAATCATTGTTGCATTGGCATCACCGGCAATCATGGCATCACGGTCTAAAACAGCAATACCACCACCGGCCCATGAAGAGCCATTGGCGAACTGGTTGAAAGACAGATAATATCCGTCAGACCAAATCCCGAATTTGGGATAATCAGGCATATTGTCAAATTCAAAAGCATATCTGTACCATGATCCCGTTGGATCAGCAGTTGTAGAAATAGCTACAAGTTCATAAAACTTGTTATTTGATGTGTTGAAAGCAAATTGACTTACAAGCCATCTGTCGGCATGCGAATCGTATAGAACAATCGGGTCTCCATCATTGGCATTGTCATAAGGTTGCCCGTCATCAAAACCTTCCCAGATTGTTTGGTTGTCGGCAGGTGCCAGCAATTGGTTACCGTTCTTGTCCCAAACGGCATAAGAAAGATTAACCATCTGGAAATAGTGGTTTGGTCCTACATCCCCGTCGGTATCTGGGGGTGCTACTCCATTTTTGTTATTAACTCCCGCAAAGTTTTGACCAACATTAATGTTAGTTTCCCTGCTGGAATTAATTGCATCCTGCAAAACAGGATCGGGACCGGTCATTACTGACGGCCTGCTGAACTCATTCAAAAAACCTTCCTCATTTTTGATCAGGTTATCTTTCCATGAGCGTGTTCTGTATCCCGGAGGAATGGGTTCAACATCACGTAGATTTTGGGATACGTCAAAATGTGTCGGAGTGATGATTTTGGTTGGACTCATCGACTGTTGTGCCTGAGCCTGTAACATACCGAAAGGTATAAAAACTAATAAGCTCAGAACAACAGTTAAAAAATAATTTTTGTTCATGATACTAAGGTTTGGTTAATAATAATACTGTATGGAAAATTCCTGTTAGACTGGAATAAACAAATGTTCCGAAGATAAAATGTAGTGATCAATTAATTGTTGGGTTGAGTTGTAAATCCACTGTTTCTGCTTGTTTGCTTAGTTTATTAACTTTAGTAAAAGTTATTAGGAACACCAAATATATAAAAAAATAAATGATAAAAAATAACAAAGCGTAAGAAATTTACCTACAAATAATTTGTTGCAGCTTAAATATCTCGGAAATCTTTTTTACGTGTAAGTTTCAGGTCTTGCAGAACAGATGACTTGATGTTAATGGAAAAGTTCCAGCTTTTTCTTGGTCCGAGTGGTATCCAGCTGAAACGCATTTCCCAACAATGTAAATCTCTGTAAAGATTAATGGATGTGAAAGATATTTCGTTATGAGTAAAATCCCATCCTGATCTAAAAGTGAACTTCCACTTGGGTGTTAAATTTATCTGGCCATTCACACTTAGCGTTTGCACAATGGTTCGTTCCGGAAGTCTTTGGAAGTCGTTATATTTAATTCGGTTAGTATAGTTGAAATTATAATTTATGTTCAATGACCAGGGGATATCCCAGTCAACAAATTCATGCGGGTTCTGGTGTATTTCATCCAGTTCGTCCTGTGATGCTTCTTTGGGCTTTTTCTTCTTTTTAAAGTCTTTATCTCCTAACCTCAACCCAACACTCAGACTTAGTGTGGAATTTTCTTTTCTTAATAGTTTTTTTTGTGTCTCCCAAAGATATTTGTTAATCCTTCTGCCTGAAGAATCAACATCATAAGGGTCCCACGAAGAAGCGCACTGCAACGTAATATTTTTCCATAATTTAGTGCGTCCTGAGATCCTGAGTGGAGACATATTCAGGGAGTCGGCAGCCAGGTTGTAACTCCAGGAGACGGTAAGGTTATCAATCAGTTTGATTTTTTTCAGGCCTGTTATCGTGTCTTTTTTCGACCGGACCTTCATTTCCAGGTTATTATTCAGAGTTATTCCGATATTCCCTGATTTCTGTCCCGGCGGTGTGCCGTAAAGAGAGCCGGTAAATTTAGAGTACACAACTTCTCTTCCGTTTCCGTCAATGTACGAGTCATAGTAGCCCCATTTTTCATCACCAAAATCGGGGATATAAGAAAAATTCACACTGGGTGTCAGTACATGACGAATAGCTCTTACCGGACCTTTCTTGATTTTTACCATACCGTAAACTTTTGTGGTAAGGCTTGAACTTATACTAAAATCAAATGCATTGGCAAAAGCTTTTATAGTGTCGGTTTGCAAATAACCTACAATCGTATCATTCCCGTTAATTATAGTGTCGTTTATCCAGTCGCGGTTAATATACTGACTATACATCCGGTCGGTAATATTAATGGAATTGGACCACGTAAAATATTTGAATACTTTCATCGGAAGGCTGATAGGCAATTTATGAATCATCCCGTTTTGCATTCTTTCAGTCAGGGTTTCTTCCGTCAGGAAGAGGGAATCAAGCGTGTGAACCGTATTCTTGGCATTCATCGAATATTGGATGCTCAGGTCTTCGTAAAATCTTTTTTTACCACCGGCCCTTTTCAACGGATAAAACCTGTTGACAGTAAAAGTAAATTCCGGTAAAGTAACTGTTATCTGGTGTGTTTTAGTGTTTTGCCTGTGCGTACCACTCACGGTCAGAAAATATTTGCCTGCCCAGCTTGTCTGATAAGAGATACTTGATTGGAATTCGTTAGAAAGAAAGTCGTTAATACTGGCGGTGTTGTATTTAATATAATTGCTTGTAATAATATTGACATCGGCTGAAAAAGTGCTGTGCGGCCTGGCTTTCGGGTCTTGTTTAAAGGTCCAGCGGATTCGGAAGTCTGTAGTTTTTTCATAATCCGGAGCACCTTTCGTACTGATTACATTAACACCATAGCCAAGATTTAATGCTCCGCCGAATTTATACCGTTTTTTATACCGGAGTTGTGGTTTTATGGCCCAGCTTCCGCGGGTATAAATATCTCCGGTAATCTGAAAATCGACTCTGTCACTGATGCCCCAGTAATACCCGCCGTTTTCAAGATAAAATCCTCGCTTCTGAGATTCGCCGTATGTCGGCATCAGTATCCCCGATTTCCGTCCTTTTTTGTTCGGAAAATAGCCAAAAGGTAAAACCAACGGAGTTGGAACGCCTTCTATTTCCATATATACAGGTCCTGTTACGATCTTATCGTTCGGAATGACCCTGGCTTTTTTAAAATCGAAGGCAAAGTGTGGGTTTTCTTCCAGATTACAGGTTGTAAAAGCTCCTCTTAACACATTGATGGAGTTATCCTCCATCTTTTTCACTTTCTGGCCGTGCAGAAAACCCAAATCATCTTCGGTCAGCACATTTTTGATGATCCCTTCCTTGGTTTTGAAGTTGTAGGTCATCGTTTTGGCCTTGAAAGTTTCATTGTCTTCCGTGAATTCCGGAACACCCCTGAGCTTTCCGGTAGA
>Ga0256913_10001121_pt1 | contig 13818 bp, 6 predicted proteins | sample Axial_MatmetaG_FD_185970 | JGI IMG/M metagenome (GOLD analysis project Ga0256913, IMG submission 185970) | Deep-sea worm associated microbial mat communities from Axial Seamount, Juan de Fuca Ridge, Pacific Ocean - Axial_Mat | ecosystem: Environmental > Aquatic > Marine > Oceanic > Microbial...
TGGAAAAATTCAATAAAACTAAAAAAACAAAGACAAATAAAATATATATTGATACTGACGAAGGAACTATTGAAATAGAATATTTTCTTGGTCAATAATAAAAAAAACAAATAATTGAATTGTTGTTACATAACTTTATTTATTCTTAATTAATAAAGTTATGTAACAATTTTGGTATTTATCACTTCTAAACAAAAATTTGATATTTTATCTTAACAATTATTAAATTTAGCTTTTTGTTGTCGGTAATTTTATTATAAGCTGCCAAACCGGAATTCTTTTTTAAGAAAAAAAGGACTACTCTTAAAATATTGTAGGTGGAAGAATGTTTGAACAATTAGGAAAGCTATTTGGAAGAGGGAAAATATTTATTCTATTTCTTTTTATTCTTTCACCATTAATTTTTGCACAACAAACCAGTAATTCCGTCTCATCGGTTTCTTTCGGAAAACTGAAAGATAAACACCCTGCAGATGTAAAGGTAACTTTAATTAATCCATCATCGGTTGCTCGCGTTCAACTTGTTTATAAATCTTTTAATGAAACCGATTATAGAATTAAAGAGATGGAAATAATGGGTAATACTGCAACGTACAAAATTTCCGGCGAAGATATTTCCGCTCCTACATTAACCTATTATTTAATTATAGAATTAAAAAACGGTACCAGAGAAACATACCCTATGGGAGTCCCGGCAGTGGCAAGACCAATAGACTTAACTGTAGCTACTCCGAGTAAAAAAGATAAAGAAATTTTAATTTTAAGTCCTGCCGATAATGAAACAATTTCGTTGGATGATCTTTTTATCTCAATTTCTCTTGTTAACACTCCGGATGATGTTGATATTTCCAAAACAAAAATATTTTTAAATGGCACCGATATTACATCTAAAATTATGTTTGCCGGAGATCTTTTGCTTTATTACCCCCAGAATTACGGTGATGAAATAAAAGGAAATCAGACTTTAAGAATAGATGTTTATAAAAAAGACGGTTCACTATATCATTCTGTAGAAAGAAGTTTTTCCGTTGTTTCCGCCGCAGAAGCTGTTAGAATGGAATCCAAATTCAAATATTACGGTAATGTAATTGCAGAGATAAGAAATGAAGCCTTTGAAAACGGTTCCAATTTATACAGTAATCTTGGTTTAAGAGTTAATGGCGGAATTGATAATTGGAAATTTAACGCCTATGGATATATTACTTCCGAGGAAAATGGGAATATTCAACCTCAAAACAGATATTATGTTTCTGTGGCAAACAATTGGTTATATTTACGTGGGGGCGATAGTTACCCGCGATATAATAATTTACTTCTTAATGGCAAACGTTTACGAGGAGTTGACGGGAAATTGGACCTGTGGTATTTCCATCTGCAAGGTAGTTACGGAGAAGTGCGGCGTGAAGTGGAAGGCAAATTGTTACAAACATTTCCTACAAGTGCCGAAGCCCCATTAGAATCCAATGTTATTAGAATTGATTCCGTAAAGTACGGAGCTCCTTTCGGGAAAGTTGATTTTGGTATTCAATCCAGAAAACTCCTTTCCGGACGCATTGGGATAGGTTCCGAAGAAGGATTTGAATTCGGACTTTCGTTTTTACATGCCATAGATGATGTTAATTCAATAGAGTTTGGTGTAAAACCGCAAGAAAACCTTGTGGCTAGTACAGATATCGGATTAGTATTGGATAACAGAAGAATTATTGTAAAAGGTGTTGCTGCCGTTTCTTTGGTTAATTCCGATATTACCTCCGGTACATATAGCGATGAACAAATTGATTCAATTTTTGCGTATAGCGATGAATTGGGAAGCGATGCGGAAGCTTTTAAAGATATAAAAAATAAACTTTCTCCTTTTTTCACCATTAATCAATTTATTGAACCGATTAATTTTACAGAATTATCCTCTCTTGCAGCGGAAAGTTCTGTGGAATTAAGTTATTTCCATAATAATTTAAAAGGAGCGTATATTTATCGTGGTAACCAATTTAAATCGTTCGGACAAGAATATACACGTACAGATGTTGCCGGTTTAAATATTACCGATAGATTTAGAACTTTGGATAACCAACTTTTCTTTACCGTAGGATATGAAAATTTACACGATAACTTACAAGAAACAAAAGCCGCAACAACAACCTTCCAAACAATCAGGGCCTCGGTTTCGTTATTTATGCGTATAGATATGCCTAATATTACCCTTAGTTATATTAACAATAAAAATTATAACGATTTTTCTCCTCAAGACAGCTTGAATAAATTCTATTTTATTGATGATATAACAAACAGGTATTCTTTAAATTTAGGCTATGATTTTAATTGGAAAGTTAAACATAATGCTTCGTTGGGTTTTGTTTCGTCCAACAGAGAAGATAACAGTATTTATAATTATAATACAAAATATTTTTCAACATCATTTACATTAAACAGTTATTGGACACGTGCATTAACAACCAATTTTGGTGTTACTTATTATGATAGTGATATAGATTTTGATTTATATAAATACGTTACTCTTTCTTTGGGTGGAAGGTATTTTATGTTGAATAACAATTTGGAACTCTCGCTTAATTACAGCCCCAGTTTCGGAGATTTTAATCGCCATGCCATAGATCTTATTGCAGCATATCAAATTGTTCAAAATTTTTGGGTGAGAGGACAAATGAGATATTACACAATGCCTGATACAGGAACTAATACCATTGCCGGACTAACTGTAACGTATAATTTTTAATACGGTAAATAAGTGAAGAAAAAATTTGGAAATTTGTTCGCTTGGTTGGCCATTCCCTTTGCTACGGCAATATTTGTAATTTTGATAAGTCAGAATATCATTTTTTCCATTAAACCCCTACACGAACTTGAATTGAAGTACCTTGATATTCGCTTTGCAAATAAACCGGTAAAAGAAATTAAGGATTCTGCCGATGTAATAATACTTGGTATTTCGCAGGAAGATTACGACGTAATTCCTGAACCGTATAACTCTTGGCCGTGGCCACGTTCCTTTTTTGCGAAAGTTGTTTCCAATTTAACTAAAGCAGGTGTTCGTGCCATCGGTATTGATGTTCTAATGGCAAACGATGATAAATTTTCACCGGAAAATGATAAGCTTTTTGAAAAAACAATAAAGAAAACACGTAATGTTATTGTTGCCGGTGTGTTGGATATTGAAGCGGAAAAAGATTTAGAAGAAGGTAAGTATTCGATTAAAAACAATAAATATAATTACCGCAATAAGTTTTTTGCTGTTGATAGTTCCGTTGGTATTGTACAAATAGGAAGCGACGAAGACGGAATTTATCGTCGTTACGAACCATTGGCAATTTCTACCGTAAATGAAAAAGTACTACCTACTTTCGGTTTTGCAATATTGAATAAATATTTCGGACTTAAAGCAAATAACATTGTTTCAATTCATAATTCGTATTTTGAATTAGCCGGAATAAAAATTCCTCGATATGATAAATCATCAATGCTAATTAATTATTATGGTCCCAATGGTACATTTAAATATTATAATTTTACCGACGTGCTTGATGATAAAGAGTTTAAAACAAAAGATGAACTTTACTACAATACCGATATAAATTCGTGGGACGATGAAACAGTAGGGCTTTTACATAGCGGAGTGTTTAAAAATAAAATTGTTCTTATCGGTTCAACACTTCCTGAAGACAGAGATTTTCATCCCGTATCTATGGGAGAAGGAAAACGTAAAGGCGATAATCAAATGTGGGGCGTGGAAATACACGCCAATGCTATTCAAAATGTTATTTGGCAGGATTTTCTAGTTAAAGAATCTGGCACGGCAGAAATAATTAGTATTTTTCTACTTGCTTTCATAACCTTTTTTATGTTCTCATATTTTAAAACGGTAAAAAAAATAAACTTAATTTTAGCGGAAATAATTAATCTTTCTTTGCTTGCCTTGTTGTTAATATTTTTTTATTTCTTAGGAATTTATCTCTTCGTACATAATAATTATGTAATTTCCTTTATCAGTCCTATCCTTACCCTTGTTATAGGATATTTTAGTACAACCGCATATCAAGTAATAAAAGTACGTAAAAACAATGCTCTAATTAAAGGAATGTTCAGCCGGTATGTTAGTAAAACATTGGTTACAGAATTACTTAATCATCCCGATAAACTTTCCCTCGGCGGTGTTAAAAAGAATCTTACAATTATGTTCAGCGATATTGAAGGGTTTACATCAATATCAGAAAAAATGGGAGCGGAAGAGTTGGTTGAATTTATCAATAATTATCTTTCCATAATGACGGAAATTGTTTTACGGCATCAAGGTACACTTGATAAATATTTAGGCGATTCGCTTATGGCATTTTGGGGTGCTCCCCTTGATGTTGAAGATAAAGAATTTCTTGCATGTAAAACGGCAATATTGATGCAGAAAAAAATGGACGAACTAAAAGGTAATTTTAAATCCGAAGCAGCCAGAAAGGTTAAAACAAGAATAGGAATTAATAGTGCCGATGTTGTTGTGGGAAATATCGGTGGGCGTGAACGGTTTGATTATACCGTAATGGGCGACGGGGTTAATCTTGCTTCACGACTCGAAGGTGCAAATAAAATGTACGGTACAACATTGATGATAAGCGAATCTACATACTCTAAAGTGCAAGATAGAATTTTTGCTCGTGTTATAGATAAAATAGTTGTAAAAGGGAAAACAGAACCGATAAAAGTTTATGAGTTGTTAGGAATAAAAGAAGATGATGAGGCCGTCAAAAAATTTGAAATGTATCAAAATTTTATTGCCGGTTATCAAGAATATATTAAGCGGCAATTTAATACTGCCGAAAAATATTTTCAAAAATCGGTTAAGGAAAATCCTGATGACAAATTATCTCAAATTTATTTGGAACGTTGTCAATCATATGTTCAAAATCCTCCGCCGGAGGATTGGGACGGAGTTTTCTATTTAAAAAGTAAATAAGCGGGTTATAAAATTGCAAATAAAAAAAATCATAAATATTAATAAAATCAGGCAAAATAAAAGCAAGTTGGTTATCAAATTGTTAGCTTTAATTTTTCTTTCTATCTCTTCCACACTACTTGCAAAAGGTGAAATTTATATTCGTGTTACACAAATCGGGTTTTTGCCGGAAGATTTAAAAACAGCGGTTATTCTATCTTCGCATAAATTGGATGGAAAAACATTTCACTTAATTGATCTTGCTTCAAACAAAAAAGTATACAACGGCATTATCGGCAATAACAAAGGGATATTCGGTAATTTCAAATACTCCTATACAATCGATTTTACAAAATTTAGAGGAATAGGAACGTTTAAAATTGCAATAGAAAATTCCCGTTCATATAAATTTAAAATAGGGAAAAATCTTTTTACACCTGTTACTAAAGAACTAATGAAGTTTTTTGCCGTTCAACGTTGCGGATATACAAATCCGAGTTTACACAAAGTTTGTCATATTGCCGATGCAACAAGTATTATAGATGGTAATCAAAAATTGAATAAACATATTGATGTTACCGGCGGGTGGCACGATGCAGGGGACTATGTCAAATTTTTGAACACTACGGCAATCACAACTTATACATTGCTTTTTGCTTATGATTTTGATAAAAACAGATTCGGATTTGATTACAATAATAATAATGTTGCGGATATTTTGGAGGAAGCCAAAGTAGGACTTGATTGGTTGTTGCGTTTACAAACCGACGATGACAGATTGATTACGCAAGTTCAAAATTTGCAAGACCATACCGTAGGGTGGCGGTTACCCGAAAATGATACCCTTCGTTTTAATCGACCCGCTTATGTTGGAATCGGAAAAAACCTAATTGGAATCTATTCGGCTGCTTTGGCTTTGGGAAGTAGAATTTGGGAAAGTGATGTTTGTTACAGCGAATTTGCCGAAAGGTGCATTGCCGCTGCAGAAAAATATTATGCTCTCAAAGATGATGTCCCTGATGTGGATAGCTCCGGGAGCGGCCAGTATTGGGATAATAATTATGAAGGTAAACTTGCCCTTGGTGCCGTTGAGTTATATGAAACAACAAAAAAAACTTTTTACTTAAAAGATGCAATTAACTTCGGGAAAGCAGCCGGAGCGGAATATTGGTGGAGTTATGGAAATATATCTTCCTTTGCTCATTACAAACTTGCGAAATACGATAAAACTTTTATCTCCCTGATAGGAAAAAGTTTGTTACAGTTCAAAGAAAATAAAAAAGATAAACTATTTGATGAGCCGGTTGTTCTCGGATGGGGCTCTAATGTTACAAGAATTGGAACTGCTATTCAGGCAATACTTTACGAAAAACTTTCGCACAGTGAAAAATTCGATTCTTTAAAAATAAATACACGAGATTTTTTACTTGGTAAAAATCAATGGGGTATAAGTTTTATTACGAATATTGGTATAAAATACAGCAAGCATTTTCACCATCAAATAAGTTTTATTAAACATATTACTTTACCTGGAGGATTTGCTGCAGGTCCGGTTGAAAAAAATTTCTTAAATTCTTATAAAATAAAATTTGACAAAAAAGATAGATATAAAAAATTTCAAACCGAGTTATCATACTATCGTGATGATAGAATGGACTATGTTACAAACGAACCAACTATTTTAGGTAATGCAATGGCTCTTTTCTTTTTCGGTTGTTTTCGGTGAGAAACATTTATTCTTTCCCCCTTTTCAGTTTAAGACAATAAACTCTGCTTTTCTCGTTATGAGACATGGAGTTTTATCTCTCTTTGTTTTTTAATGATAAAACAAAATATTTTTTTTGGTATAAAATTTGCTTAAAACGGGTATCATAAACATTTATTTAAGGATGTGAAGAGCAATGAACAATGGAATTAATTTAATAAAATCCGGCTTTGGTTTAATTGATGATAATTGGGGCGGTGTCTATCGGGGGGGCAGTTATTTACTAATCGGCTCAAGAAAATCCGGCAGAACTCTTTTATCTCTTCAATTTGCTGTTGAATCATTAAAAACTTCCGAAGTATCTGTTTATTTTACTACAATGAGACCTCGCGATTTGCTAATACATTCGGCATCATTAAATATTGATTTGCAAAGTTATATGAACCAGAATAAAATAATAGTAGTTCGTGTTACTCCTCCAAATGATATTTATAACATGTACAATCCAGATGATTTTTTGATTGAATATATGAACGATGTGATAACAATTATTAGTCAATACAGACCATCAAGAATGATTTTTGACGAACTTACACCTTACGTCGGTTTTAAAAACTTAGACTTATTAGACGATGTTTTTGCACATTTATTGGAAACAATAGAAGAAAGAAATATTACCAGTTTTTTTGTTGTTGGAGAACCTGCAACCCGAAAAACCGAAGAAATAGTAAATATATTAAAAGATAATGTTACCGGAACCATAAATTTACATAAATTAAATCAGAAAATTTTCGGTAAATATAATGGCGGCATTGCCACCATTACTCCAAATGTTGGGCATACCGAAGGAGAGTTTGAAAGTGAATATTGGATTGAACCGAAAGTAGGAATACTAACAACTCCTGTTGAAGAGCCGGAACCTGTAGCTGCAGAAGGAAATTTAATGAATAAAGCTCCATCCAACAACAAAGTTTCGCAAACGGAAGAGTTCCGACAATTTACAATGGATAATAGTTCCGAACAAAATATTGAACTTTCGAATTTATATAGCTATAACGATTTTCATCTTATATTAAATAACCAAATTGCTTTATATCAAAGTACCGGACAAAAATTCAGTTTCATTGCTTTTAAATTAGATCAATCTGCACATGTACAAGGGCTTCTATCAATAAATCAGTTAAAGAATGCTATCGGGTTATCTATTAATAACAGAGATAAAATTTGTGTAATTGATAACACAATTATGTTACTGTTAATAAGAACATCGGAAGAAAATAAAAGAAAAATTTTTGAAGCAATAAAAACACATCTTCCGAGTAACGATCCCAAATATTTGGAAGCAATTTCAAAATTTATTTATGGAGTTGAATTAGAAATTAATGATTCCGTTACTAATGCTGATATGCTTATCTCTCAAATTACCAATAACGACAGTAAATTAAATTACGTTTCTTTCAAAGAATTTATACAAAAATGAGTTACACGGTAAAAATATTTTTGCTGGTTATTGTTTTTTCCGTTTTTGTTGAAGCACGTCCCGAAAATTACGAGGCGATTAAACGCCAAGCTATTACCCATATGAAAAACAATAAATATGCGGAAGCGATAGATTTGCTCAATAAATTTATTGCGGCAAACCCTCGCGAACCGGAAGGATATAATTTAAGAGGACTTTGCTACGAAAAAAGACAAGTATATAAATATGCTCTTTTGGATTTTAGAAGAGCAATTCATTTGGAACCAAATAATAAAGAATACAAAAAAAATCTTGAGCGAATAATTTCAATTTGGTACCCGTTGTTATATAAAAAAATTGAGGGGCATAAACGTGAAATAGCAATAAACCCTAACTCGGCATTTGATTATCTGGAGATTGGAAAATCTTACAGATGGTTGGAACAATGGAAAAATGCGGAAATTTGGTATGATAAATACCTTGCTTTAGACGATGATGCTTCTCCTGATGAAATAATTAGATATTCAATTATTTTGGCTAAAACCGGCTCAATAAAAAAAGGGGAAAAAATTCTTAAAAAATGGGTGGAAAGATATCCGGACGATTGGCGTTTATGGAGTAGATACGGATATTTTACATTATGGCTTGGAAACAGAAAAAAAGCCGAAAATGCGTTTAAAACCGCTTTAAGTTTTAAACCATTTTTTAAGGAAGCACAAGACGGTTTGGACCTTGCCACTAATAAAGCATATTTACGAAGAAGTGAACCGAGGGCATATGAACGAAAAGGCTACCCGATAGATGTTGCTTTTAGAAAACTGCGCAGAAATCCTGCAGATTCTAAAACAAGATTTAAATTAGTGTCATTGTTAATAGATGCAAAGAGAATTGAAGAAGCACGAGAACAATTAAATATCCTTAAAAGCGATTTTGAAAATACTGAAGAATATAAAACATTGGATGAACAACTCAGCCGCTTAATGACTGAGAAATATTCATCGTTATTAAATGAAAGTATTGCAAAATTAAAAGAAGATCCCAATAATGCATTATTAGTAAAAAATGTTGCTTCTTATTATAGTCGTTTACAAAAGAATGATGAAGCAAAAGAAATAATTGAAGAATATTTGGCATTAAATCCCAATGATTATGAAATGAAAGAATTTTATGCGGATTTACTTGCACGTGCGGGTAATTTTGCGGAAGCCGGCGATACACTTTTAAGTATTATTAAAAAGGGCTATGTTTCTGATAAGATTGTTGATAAAGCCGCAAATTATTATGCAAACGATTTTGATTATGATAATTCCATAAAAATCATTAAAAAATATATAGACGGAAAACCTATTGATTCCGTAAAAGAATTAAAATTTAAATTAGCTCAATATTATGCTTGGAATTATCAATGGGATGATGCGCGAGATCAAATTGATGAATTATTGAAAAAATATCCGGGAAATAGTAAATACAAATTATTTCAAGCACAGTTAATTGTTTGGACTGTTGACGACACCGGATTTGATACGGCTCAAAAGAACTTTGAAGAAATTTTATCGAAAGAACCTGATAATTTACAAGCGATGTTAGGTTTGGCTACAGTATATGCTTGGAAAAGAGATTTATCTACTGCAAAAGAACTTATTGATAAAGCGAAAGAAAAATACCCTAATAATGTGGAAATAACACCGGTAGAAAATTTTTACGATGCACAGGTTGCCTTGGAAGATGATAGAAAAAAGCTTGATAAACGTGCAGAAATAGGTGAAAAAGTTAAAGAAGGGGATTACGAAGGCGCACTGGAATTATTTGATGAATATTTTCAGATGGATGAAAATCCTCCTAAACAGGTTTATAAAGAATACGCACAAATTAATACCGCACTAAAAAACTACGATGAAGCTATTTCAATTTACGATCAATTGTTGGAAGAAGAATACGACCCTGAAATAGCATTAAATAAAGCTAATATTTATCTTTGGAAAGGTGATTCTCTCAATGCCCTTAACCAGTTTTTGGAACTTGCGGAAAATAACCCTGATAATTTCGATGTTAAAATGGGATTGGCTGATTCTTACGTGCTCAATCAAGAATATGGTGAAGCGGATGATCTTTACGATGAATTATTGGAAGAAGCAAAGGATTCCGCACAAGTTAACTTGATAAAACAAAAACAAGATATGTTGCCGATGTACGGCATTACTGCCGGCTTAAATACTGCGTTTCAATTAATTATTCCATATAACTTAAGTTTAATCCCTTCATTTGTTTATTACTCCGATAATCAGGAATTAACATATACTCAATACGGTTTAAGAGCTGAAATGGGACTGCTTCGCTATTTTACATTTGGCGGTAGCGTTAATTATACCGATTTACTTTCCCTAACTAATTCGCAACATTTTACTGAATACTCCGGTATAATGTTTTTCCATCCATTTGAGCATTTTTCTGTTGGAGGTAGTATCGGTCATTTAATTATTGAAAGAGAACAAAGAAAGAACATTGGTACATTGGAAGCACGCTGGTTTTCCGATAATTTATTACTTAGAATAGGATATAAAGATACGGACACACGGCTTTTTCTTTTTTCTCCTTACTTAATAAATTACAATTTAGATGCATATATTTATCACTTTTCATGTAATTATAAATTGAAAAATAAATACAAATTTCTTTTATTTTATCAATATTTTGAAATTTCCGATAATAACAGAGGTAATGATTTAAGATTTAGATTGGGAAGAGCTTTTCAAGAAAATGTTTATTGGGGATATGAATTTTTCTTCTCAGATTTTGCCTTTACCACAGGGTTCTATTACTCCCCTCAGGAATATTCTACTCACTCAATTTGGGTTGACTATGAATACAAAGAGATAAATAATCTTAACCTAATTTTAGGGGGCGAAATCGGTTATGCTCCTTCGGTTGATTATATTGTTGGCTATTTGTTTGCGGATGCCAATTACAAAGTATATGATAATTTGTCTCTTAACGGTAGAGCAACATTCGGGCAATCCTATAGATTTGATAGTACTTACAGATATATTTCTGTTTTCCTTTCCGCTTTCTGGAATATATGGTAAAAAAAAGTATTTTTTTTAGTAGTTTTAAATTGTAAACAATTAGGATTTTGCTTTGAAAAAAATAATAGTACTATTAATAATTTTTTTTCTGTTCAGTACAATTTTTGCTAAAAAAAATCAAATTACCAAAATTGGTAAAGATATACCCATAACAGGTAATATTGAGCAATTAAAATATTTTTTTGATGCTCTGGAAAAAACAAAAAATGAAAAAATTAGAATTGCTCATTACGGCGATTCTATAATTTGGGGAGATATTATTACCGACAATCTTAGAGTTTATTTCCAAAAAAAGTATGGCGGGCATGGAATAGGGTTTATTTCATTATGTAATGATGATCTTTCCGCACGACAAACAATTATTCATAAATTTTCAGATGATTGGAGCTGGGCATCTGTTTTTACCAAAAACAGAGAACATTATCCGATTGGTATAGCAGGTATTGTTGCAAAAGCCGGAGCAAAAAGTAGTGTTTATTTTGAATCAAGAAAAGTTTCTCCGGCTGTAGATTCTTTTTCTGAAACAAAACTATTCTATTCTAATGTTTCATCCAATGCCAAAGTTAAATTTTCAATTGATAATAAGGATTTTAAGACGCTAAGATTATTAGCAACTGCAGACAAATTGGCGGTAACGGAATTATATAACGGTAAAGAAGCAAAAAAAATAAATCTTGAATTTATTAATGCAAAAGGTGGTTTTTTTTACGGAATTACTTTAGATGGCGGTAATGGAATTTATGTTGATAATTTTTCGTTTAGGGGTAATTCCGGAGTCTCTTTACGTGATATAAATGATAAACTCCTTCCAGGATTTGCTTCTAATTTAAATTACAAATTATTTATCTTACAATTTGGTGTTAACGTTGCCGCTTCCGGTAACGTAAAATATAAATGGTACGAAAGACAAATGTTGCATGTAATAAAAAAAATAAGAAAATATTTCCCGAAATCCTCAATTTTGATCATTTCTCCGGGAGATTTAGGCCAAAAAAAAGGAAAAAAAATTATTACACATCCTGAAATTAAAAAATTTGTTAAAGCTCAAGAAAGAATTGCAACCAAAGCACAAGTTGCTTTTTGGAATATGTTTCAGGCAATGGGAGGGAACAATTCTATTACCCGTTGGGTAAATGCAAGCCCTCCGTTAGCTTACAAAGATTATTGTCATTTAACATGGGAAGGTGGTGAAGTTATTTCTACAAAATTACTTACGGCGTTATTTAAAGTTAAATCTAAAATAAAATAAATAATTATATCTTTTATATAATTTTAAGATAAATTCTTGTATCATTTTGAGCCGTTTTTTATATTTTATTACAGTTAATATTTTCTCTCCGTTGTTTTTCTCTGTTTTTAGCTGATTTCCCATGCTTTTTCTGGCACTATTTTTGCTCTTTCGGTTGTAAAATGTTTCTTTGGTAAAATTGGATATTTAAGTGTAAATAAAATGAATACAGAAAGAAATTACAGATATCAAATTGAATTGGATAACCGAGAGGTTGCTTCGCCCAAACGTGATGAAAAAAAGGAGAAGTTAAGAGTTATTTTTATTACAGGGCTTCTTTCCCTTATTTTAATAGCAATTATTCTATATACTTTGCCTTTAACGGTTCTTTCGTGGGAAGGTGTTGTTGTTTATGCTTCTATAGTTTCTTTGGTAATTTTTCTTTTTATTTTATTATTCAGATATTTTGCAATTTTATTTTTGGCCTATTTTTATATAACAAAATATACTGTTGAGTCAAAATCCGATTTTACACCATTTATTTCCATAATTATTCCTGCATATAACGAAGGTGTAAATTTAAAAACATCTGTGGAATCGTTACTAAAATTAAATTATCCTAATTATGAAATAATTATTGTTAACGATGGCTCTACAGATAATACAAAAGAAATAGGCGAAAATCTTGTGGGAATGAGAACGGGAAAAATATCTAAAGTAAAAGTTTCTTTAATAAATAAACCTAACGGCGGAAAATCTAAAGCATTAAATGCCGGTATTCAATATTCCAAAGCAGATTTTATAGTTTGTATGGATGGAGATTCTGTTCTTACCCCCGATACTTTACGTAATGCCGTTGTTCATTTTGTTGATCCTAACGTTGGGGCTGTTGCAGGAAATGTTAAAATTGCAAACAGGAAAAAATGGTTAACTGATTTACAAGCCTTGGAATATGTGGAAGGATTAAATTTGGCACGTTCTGCTCAAGGTTTTATAAGATTAGTAAATATTATTCCGGGTCCGATAGGAATGTTTAGAAAAGAAGCTCTTAAAGATGTGGGATATTATGCAAGTGATACATTTGCGGAAGATGCCGATTTGACATTAAAAATTCTTGCCGTAGGATGGAAGGTAAATTATGAACCTAATGCACAGGCTCTTACGGAAGCTCCTGTAAAGCTACATCAACTCTTAAAACAAAGATATCGCTGGACGCGCGGAATTTTACAAGCCATCAGAAAACATAAACGCCATTTAATTAATCCGACAATAAATTTTAACAATACATTGGTGCTTTGGGGTATGCTTTACGAAGCACTTATTTGGCCGGCAATGAATATTTTTGCTAATCTCTTTTTTATCTCCGTTGCAATTTTTAACGATATGTCCAGTTTGATTTTTTAT
>Ga0256913_10001122_pt1 | contig 13811 bp, 9 predicted proteins | sample Axial_MatmetaG_FD_185970 | JGI IMG/M metagenome (GOLD analysis project Ga0256913, IMG submission 185970) | Deep-sea worm associated microbial mat communities from Axial Seamount, Juan de Fuca Ridge, Pacific Ocean - Axial_Mat | ecosystem: Environmental > Aquatic > Marine > Oceanic > Microbial...
AAAAACAGGTTTGAAGCTTTGACTTCGGAAATTACAGTCGATTTCGGGTTTATCTTCAATAATGATCTTGCAAGGATAATCAGAATCATATCCCCTCTTATGATCTCTCCCCTGTTATCTATTACCCCAAGACGGTCGGCATCTCCATCAAATGCGATTCCAAGATCTGCATTTTCGCTGATAACTGTCTTCCTGAGGTCATGCAGATTATCTTCAACTGTGGGATCAGGGTGGTGATTTGGAAATTCACCGTTCATGTCACAGTACAGGGGGATAGTTCTACACCCGAGATTTCTGAGAACTGTAAGGGCTGTATCTCCTCCCGTTCCGTTACCTGCATCAACGACAATTTTCATTGACCTGGCAAGGGAGAATTCTCCGAGAAGTCTATCAATGTACGATTTCCTTACAGAAACTTTCCGCAGTATGGATTCCGCTGCAGGGTTAACGGAACTTGTAAGGCTCTCCATTCTTTTTCTGATATCCTGGATTGAATCTCCATAAATGGCTTCATGTCCGTAGAGTATTTTAAAGCCGTTATATTCGGGAGGATTGTGGCTGCCGGTAATCATTACTGTTAGATCCGGTTTTAGCGTATGGGCGGCAAAATATGTCATTGGTGTCGTCTGCACACCCAGATCTGTTACATCGCACCCCTCCGAACGAATTCCATCGGTAAGCCAGTTCATTAACATCGATCCGGATATCCTGCAATCTCTGCCTGCTGCGATACGACCATGGGCAATAGAACCCAGAACCCTTCCTAATCTGAAAGTAGTATCTCTGTCCAGATCATCCGGAAACACGCCTCTTATATCGTATTTTCTGAAAATGCTGTTCTTCATTTATGCTTTCAAATATTTACCCTTGGAAATTCTATTGTGTACTGGCCTGTAGTCGTGTCTCCTGTGATCCATCCATTGTGAGCGCTAACGATCTGACGGGCGAGTTCTATTCCAAAAGCGGACTGTTTCACATTGTTCTGTTTTTCTCCTTTGTATACCATTGTAAGGTGTACAATGTCACTTTCTCCGGTGAGAACAATGTAAATCAGTGCGCCGGAACTCATGATACGTGACATTTCGGAAAGGATATTATCAAAAAACTGCCGCAGGTATCGTTTGCTTCCGGTTACCAGAATATCTTCATCTACTGAAATCGCGAGTGAAACTCCCCTGGACGAAAATAATTCATTCCATTCGTTAAGGGTTTCAAGCAGAAGTTTATCAAGAGATATAACGGATGATTCAGCTTTTTCCTTGTGAGGCAGATTTTCAGTGAGGTTAATATTCTCAAGGTTTGCAAGTTCTTTCATAACGTTAAGAAAATTCTCGATCTCTTCTATTTCCGTCGTCAGTCTTGAAAGCTGCTCCCTTACAGCAGGAGATCTGTCAAGAGGCCGGGATAATTCTATAGCTGTTTCCCGAACAGATTCCAGGGGTTTCCTGAGGGATAAACCGATACGGGAGAGCATTTCAGATTTCAGTTTCTCCAGTTCATCAAGCTCTCCCTTAAGCAGCCTGATGTTATTCTCGAGTTCCTTAATTCTGTTTGTGCGGGATATCTTTTTTCTTCTATCCAGTTCCATTACCATAAGTATTCCAAGAAAGACCATAAAAACAACATAGATGGGAAGAGTAATCATTTCAGGTCAATTCCTCCAGATTCCTTTTTACAAGTATTTCTCTTCCTGTTAATCGTCTTATCTCCAAAGGACTAAAATCATCCAGCGTCACCATATCGTTGTTGAACATAACAGATGGTAGTATAACGCTATTACAGGAATTAGGAAGTTTATTGATATATTCTACGATATCAGTTCCGGAAAGCAGCCCCGCGACTCCTATTTCCGGTCCAAGGAAAGTATTCTCAACGGCATTTACCGTGTAATCACTTCCCCGCAATACCTGTTCAAGAAAGGGTGCTGCAAGTTTTCCTGTTAATATTACTCCCCTCCCGGTGAAATTTCTACCCCGAATCTCGAGAAGATCAGCGAGAAGTCCTATCCCATTTGCTCTTAATGTGCAACCTGAATAATAAGAGAGAGGAGGTATATCGAGGCCGGCCATAATGAAAAATTCGTCCGATGGATATACCCACCCATTTCCACGCTTTTTCATGGCTTTGATTCTCCATCTGTTACATTGTTTCACTACCTCGGTGGCTTCGGCAGAATCAGACCTCCTGATTTTCGGAAGTCCATCCCTGTGTTCAGTCAATCCTACCGGCACTACACCGACAGAAACGACTGAGGGTATTGAAAAGAGATCACTCAGGGTTCTGTCAAGCTCTTTTCCATCATTCAGTCCGGGAACCACTACTACCTGAGTTTCCATTTCAATCCCTGCTTCGGAAAGTTCTTCAAGCATTGGCTTTATGGGTTTCATCCTTTTTGTACCAAGCAATCTTCCGCGTATCGATGCATCTGTCGAATGAACGGAAATATGAAGTGGTGAAAGGTGTTTTCGAATCGCATATTCAGTGTCTTTCCTGTCAAGGGTTACGTAAGTACCGTGAACGAATGAGTGCCTTACATCATCATCTTTAAGCAGAAGAGATGGACGGAGATGCGATGGAAGCTGATCGACAAAGCAGAATATGCATTTATTTCTGCATATGGACGGTGCCTGGTCATTGAACACAAAACCCCACTCTACTCCCGGATTACGACGTAGAGAAATATTTCTGGTTAGATGACCCCTTTTGTACTTCAGGGTAATAAGTGTACTGCTGGCATAAAAAAGAAAATCTATCCAGTCATTGAGTTCATGGTCGTTGCATGAGATCAGTCGATCTGTATTTTTCAGTCCGGATAATGAAGCAGGAGTGGAATGAAGCACGGACAGGATATCAAGCACTCCCTACTCCAATGAGTGCTGTACCTTGACCATCTCCAGATCAAGTTTGGAGGCAGCTGCTAATTCTTTATCGGCCTGGGAGTTTCGGCCTGTGGCTCTGTAAACGTCCGCTATAGCCAGGTGAAATCCTACCGATGATTTTAAATCCCCGGCTGTGGTTGAGAGACCTTTTCTGAAATGGTCCTCAGCCTCATCGAAACGTTCGAGATACAAACAGCACCTTCCAAGCATTTCCCTTGCTTTCATCCTGAAATCAGGGCTCTTCAGAACCTGCTCGAACTCCGAGAGAGACTCACGATAAAGACCCATCTCCATGTACGCGATTCCAAGATCGTAATGCGTGCTGAAATCGTCAAGAGGCACAGCTGTATCGATGCCATCCTGAAACTCTTTAATAATACCCGCCAGCGATTTTGCCGAGTTCTTATCGAATTTACGGTCAATATCCGCAAGTATCATTGCTATATCCGCGTAATCGTCGCTATCAGCAAGACCCGGACGGATACCATCCATAAGTGTTCTCGCCATTTCAAAGCTGGAATCAACCGATACTGATTCCTCAAGAGCCGCCAGTGCTTCATGCGGACTGTCGTTAAGCAGATACGCCACGGCGAGCCTGTAGAAAGCCCTGGCCTGACCATCTACATCCATTGCATTTCGTATTCTTACGATTTCCTTGGCTGCGCTGAGAGATTCGGGACAGATATCGAGAACCCCTTCGAGTAATTCAAATACCATGTATTCGCGTTCGTTGGCCCGGTATATGGTACATGCTCTGAGGTACGAGTCGATTGCGCCGTAGAAATCTCCAACTTCAAGCAGAAGGTTGCCCAGTTCAACATATCCAAGCCCATCTCCACGTGATCTGTCAAGATTGCTTCTCATGTCTTCAACCTGCAGTGAAAGGGCTTCTTGCAGCTGTTTAATCGAGACAAGGTTCATACCTACCAGGATGTCGCCAAGTCTGCGGTCTGTGTCCCCCCTGTTCTGGATATCAAGCGCTCGGAGAACATCGGCAGCTTCCAGGAGTCCTTCCGCTATGAAGTATTCACCAATTCTTTTCCTCTCACTGAGGATACCGGATTCAATATCTTCCCCGAAATCCTGATTCAGTGGCTCGATAAAATCAGATTCTTCGAATTCAACTTCATCAATTGTTGTGGAAGGAATAGTACTATCGACGGTTTGAGCGTTATCACCCGAAATCTCTTCAGATACACGAGCTGTTTCAACCTCTTCAGCTTTCTCGATTGGAATTTCCTCTGCGGGGGCAGGAGCCGTTTCAACCTCTTCGGGTTCTGTTTTCTTAACCGAAACTTCCTCTGCGGGGGCAGGAACGGTTTCAACCTCTTCAGCTTCAGCTTTCTCAATTGGAACTTCCTCTGCGGGGGCAGGAGCCGTTTCAACCTCTTCAGGTTCTGCTTTCTCAACCGGGGGTTCCTGGAGAGGAGTGGAAGCGGAAAAGGTTTTTGGGGATATTGCTTTTTTCGAAGGAGGAGTAAGTTTTTTACTTAGCTTCCTGAGCATCATCTCAAGTTGCTTTATTTCCTTTAACCCTCTTTCACGGGCAATTTCTATTGCCTGCTTCAGTGAAACCTCATCATCTCTTGCTGCAGCAACTTTCGCGAAATGTATTACCCACTTTTTATCGTCAGGATCAAGTCTGGTCATGGCGTGACATGATTGCAATACGGGAGGTTCTTTGAGTGAAGGTTTAGATTTAAGGTATAGGAGATATTCTTTTTTCGCTTTTTCAAATTTTTCTTGCTTATCAAAGGTCGTTGCCTGGATAAAATGGGCTTCTGCAAATTCCCCATTCATTCTCAGGGCTTTCCTTGCAACTGACAGAGCAGCGGAATAAAGTCCATTGGTGTTGTAGAGATGTCCGGCATTTCCAAAATGTTCAAGTGCTTCGTCCGGACGGTCCAGCTTTGAAAGGACATCTCCAAGTGTGTTATGTATGGAAGGCTCTTCCGGATCCTCCTGGATCATCAGGTTCAGGACTTTTTCAGCACTTTCGTATTTGCCTTTCTGAATAAGTTCCTGAACTTTCCGACGCTGTTCAATATCAATCATACTTAATCCTCTTGTTGCACCAAAACATTGTCAATACTATTCGAACATACTGGAAACAAGTTGTCCCGCGACAACCACGTCTTCAATATCAGGTATTGCCATGTGATAAGCAATACCGCGGTAATCATCAAGATCCCAGATTATCATATCAGCATCCATCCCCGTGACAAGAGCGCCCTTTCGATTCCTCAATCCAAGAGCAGCGGCACCGTTGACTGTTGAGGCGGTTATAGCCTCTTCAATGGTAAACCCGCATTCACACACGGCAAGATTAATCATAAAAGGCATTGACTCGCAGAAACAACTTCCGGGATTGAAGTCTGTCGCGATTGCAACAGCTGCGCCCGCATCCAGGAGTTTTCTTCCCGGTGGAAATGATTTACCCAGGAAAAGCGCGGTTCCCGGCAGTAGCGTAGCTACCGTATTACTATCTGCTATTTTTCTGATATTACCGTCAGAAATTGAGAGAAGATGATCCGCGCTAAGTGCGCCAACATTAACGGCAACGGAAGCTCCATCAGTGTCGTGAAATTCGTCCGCGTGAATTCTGGTTTCAAACCCCATATCCGCCGCAGCTTGAAGATAACGTTCCGCTTGTTCGGATGTAAAAACACCCTTTTCACAGAAAATATCGACAAAATCAGCAAGTTTTCTTGATTTTATCTCCGGTAGCACATTATTAATAAGGAAAAGGATGTAATCATCGGAGCGATTCCTGTATTCAACAGGAACTTCATGAGCTCCGAGGAATGTAGTCAGTAGAGTCTGTGGCCAGTTTTCAGATAGTTTGACAGCCGTTTCAAGGCATCTTACTTCGGTTTCAAGATCAAGACCATAGCCACTCTTTACTTCAACGGTTGTCGTACCAAGGAGAAGCATTGTCGTGAGATGTTTAACCAGTGTGTCCTCAAGAGTTTCCGATGAAGCTTGTCTTGTTCTTTGAACGGTGTTCAAAATGCCGCCACCTGCGGCGGATATTTCTTCGTAATCTGCCCCATTGGCGCGCATCGCGAATTCAAGCTGTCTGGTGCCCGAATAGAGTGGATGAGTATGCGAATCAACGAAACCGGGAGTTACTACTTTTCCTGCAAGGTCAATTTCAAGGCTGTCTTCAACAAGATTAATGATGTCTGAAGCGTCACTGGCTTTCCCTGTCCAGACTATTTTACCTTTATACGAGGCAACGGCAGCACCGGAAATAATTGAGAGATTTTTTGCGTCCTCTCCCCTGCGAAGAGCAGATGAACCGCCCATTGTTACAAGTTCGGCTATATCGGTCAGGATTAAGTCAGCTTGAATTTTCATTACGAATGGCTATATCTGTTCAATAATTACAGAAGCAACCTTCCGTCCACCCATTTTATGGAATTTGATTCTACCGTCTGCTTTTGCGAAAAGAGTATCATCGTTACCCCGGCCAACGTTAATTCCAGGATGAATCCTGGTCCCGCGCTGCCTTATTATAATAGTTCCAGCCGTAACCATCTGTCCTGCGGCAGCTTTCAGACCAAGCCTTCTGCCGGCGCTGTCACGGCCGTTTCTCGAACTGCTTGAAGATTTTTTATGTGCCATTTTAATGAGCCTTTCAATATCACTATCTGTTTACAATTACTCTCACTGTCCAGTTTTGATCTCCACTGAAATATCGCGCAATGTACATTCCGGAAGGGATATCGGAACCGTCTGTTCTTTTCAGGTTCCATACATAGTTTCCGGTTTCCGGAGATACATCCTGAACCATCAGTGAACGGCCTGTAATATCGTAAATTAACACCGTTCCTCCAACCCCTGATTCCGGTATTAAGAAATTGCAGGATTCCCGGGATGGATTCGGGAAGACTGAGAATGTTTGCGGGAACCCTTCTGCGGAGCTTTCAATTCCTGTCTGGGAAAGGATAAAACTGACTTCCACTCTTTCCTGAGAGCCCACAGAGACATTTTCAACTGATTGTGATGTATAACCTTCGGCTGATACGGCAACATCGTAATTTCCCGGAAGAAGCGACTTATTATAATCACCAAGCGTAACATCCGTTCTGCAGAAGCGCAGGGCCTCAGAATCGGTCTGGTCGTGTATTCCAATTGAGATCTGCGCGTCTATCGGATCTCCAGAAGAAGTTCTAACTGTTCCCCATATACCGTAGGTACTGTTTGTGAAGAACTCGAGTATTGCCATGTAATGGGCGTTGGCAACACCGGGCCAGTCGGATACATGCTTGTCGGAGTGTACTTCTATGGTGTGATCGATGGTTCCGCATTCACCGTAGCTCCAGTCATTAACATCACCATGTGTTTCGTACCAGCTTGCTCCGGGATAGGCTATCCAGAAACTGCCGGTGAAATAGCTTACTATTGAAGGAGTTGAACTGTAATCGATGGCCTGCTGGTGAATTAATCCCGAATCCTGTGGAAGGGGATTTGTCGTGTAATTCCAGACAGTGTTTATACAGTCTGCGCCACCATGAAGGGAAAGGCCGGCAGTGAATGGGTTTATGAAATTCTCTATGGCCGGCCAGTTCTGCATTGTAAGGTCCCGCAATGCAGCGGTTTCAGGTTCGCAGAAAGGTGCAGAGCCTCCTCCCGAACCTGTCCACATATAGCTGAGGTTCCTGTTAAGGTCGACTCCGTGGGCATTTGTTCTCTGGTCATGAAAGTAACCATCAGGGTTGAAGACAGGAATTATCCAGGTTTCCGTATTATCTACTACATACTGGCACATCGGGCTTGTGGCATAATTGTCTGTCAGAACCTTGAGATAATTAAGTGTTGTAGTGGAGGCTGCAGGTTCATCACCGTGTATTCCGCCCTTTATTCTCATTTCAGGTTCTATTTCCTCAGTGTTTACGTTATCGGAAACAACAACTGCTACCATCGGTCTGCCTTCAACACTGGTACCTATTATTACTTTCCTGCATATATCAGGATGCGCGGCAACAACAGCATCTATGTCATCGTAAATTTGCGTGAGAGTCGGATAGGGTACCAGTGGTTCAGTCACGGGAACCGGAACAGGGCTGAAGCCCATATGACGGAGCATTTCCTCCTGTTGTGAATCGACGTAAATCATTGCTTTCCCCTCATGAGCCCACTCGATAAGAAATCCCTGGTCACCAAGGATTCTTATGTCCAGGGGAGTGATATCCCTGAGACCGACAGAATAATGCGGTACTGAATAGCTGAAATTATTCGATATCAAAGTACTGCCCGCGTAGGAAGAAGCTGCCAAAATAAGGAGAACCGGTAAAATATGCTTAAACATTGTATTTAATCCTCTCGAAATGTATATCTGATACACTAATAAAGAAATGTAATTATTAGAAATATGGTTCCCAACAGACGCATAAGTCAAGACATATCAAGTGGATTCCCACTTGCCATACTGCCCGTGCAGTTTGTAGTATATTGCCTTTGTAATTCGGGGCGTGGCGCAGTTCGGTAGCGCACCTGCTTTGGGAGCAGGGGGTCGCCGGTTCAAATCCGGCCGCCCCGACCATTCTTAAAAATATGTTTGAGTTTACTCCATTTCTTATCCTGTTTTATTGACAGAAGGTTCTCTATTGCTTTCCTGTCATCAACTGTACCAAAACATACAAGGTTATCTCCCGCTGAGAACCGGTAATCCCCGGACGGACTGTATATATAACTGTCATCACTTTTCTTAATCGCTATTATCACAACACCGGTTCTCTTATGCAGCTCCAGTTTTCTGAGCGTTTTTCCGACTGATGGAGATCCGTTTATAATCTCAATACTGAGGTATCCTTCGGTATTTTCACGGGCGAAAACAATTTCATCCAGAAAATTTGCAACATTCGGGCGAATCAACTCATTTGATATTCTGAGCCCTTCAGCCGAATCCTGATTGACTGTTTTTCTTGTCCCGACAAGTTTAAGTTTTCGCTCAGCTGATATATCGGACGCCAACGAGTATATATCCAGTTCTGGATTGATTCTTCTTGCAGAAAGACTCAAAAACACATTACTCCTGTCATCCGGAAGCACACAGAAAAGCACGTGAGCATCTGCCAGACCGCTATTTATCAATGTGCTGTCGCTCAAGCAGTTACCCTGCACCAATGTAACGTTTTCTTCTGTGTCCCCCAGCATTTTCAGGGCATCAGGGTCAATATCTACAGCTGTAACAGTAAAGTTGTGCCTTAGCAGTTCATCAATAACGCAAAGACCGGTTTCACCTGTACCGCAGACGACACATACTCTGCCAGAATTCACTGTATTTTCTTTCTTTTATGTCTCTGAAGGGCTCTGGCAAGAAGGACGAGTTGTTCGGGAGTTGCAATTGCCAGAAGAACGTCAGCCTGCTCAAGCGTGTAATCAGCTCCTGGATTGTAAACGACTGAAGAATCCTGTTTCATTACTGCAAAAACCATGGTTCCTGTTTTCAATCCAAGATTGATCTTTCCAAGCGTCTTCCCAATTGAGGGGCAATCACTTCTGATTGTAATTTCCTCAATCCTGCAGTTGTGATCGCTGCTGTCAATCATCTTTTCCATGAAATCCGTGGTTTCTCTGTTAAGAACATCCGCGACAAGTTTCTTGCCGACCGTAACGGATGGGGTAAAGGAAACATCTGCTCCAACAAGTGCCAGTTTTTCCTCGTTTTCCCTGCCCGCAGCACGGCTGACTATCTTCAGATCGTGGTTTAAAAGGCGCGCTGTAAGTGTGAGATACAAATTATCGCTGTCATTCTGAAGAACGGATACGAGCCCTTTTGCACGTAGTATACCGGCTTCTGCCAGAAGAATCTCATCGGACCTGTCCCTTGATAAGAAAAAGAAACCATTTCTCTTTCTGAAATCATGGGGAGGATTTTTATCGGAATCGATACCCACTACGGGTATTCCAGTTCGAAGAAATTCGGATATAACGATGTTTCCCGCTCCCTGGCATCCGAATACTATAAAATGGTTTTTTAATCTGGATATATTCTTTAGCAGCAGGCGCCTTTTCATATTCTCCGCCAGCCTTGTACCAACCAGGTATGCAACAAAATTAGCATTTACATAGAGGATCGCCATATAGGCTATTATCACGAAAAATGTAATCCAGATGTTGTATGCCCTTCGCCACTTCTCGTCAAGATAGTCGTATGTGTAATTTCTTATGACATCATCAAAACCAACTGTTGTGATTGAAATAGCAGTCATGTAACCCGATAGAAGAAGCTCACCGGCAAAGTTGTTTTCGTCCAGCTGCATTTCTATTTCCGCTATTTCCGACAGCTGTGTTCCCGTTGGAGAGTCCACCTGCCTGAGATCCTGAAGAGTTTCACGCAACTGATTCTTTACGATATCTGATTTATGGGTAGTAAACACCATGAAACCGGATATTCCGATAATCATCACGAACACAAATAAAGTAAGCGCAACGGCTATCTTGCTGGAAAGAAAGTAGGCAAAACCATGCCATTTTCTGGATCTTGCGAATAAATCACCGGAGTGTCCGTATCTACTCCAGGGTAACATAATTTACACTTTCATCTGATTGAAATTATCAGGTGAAATACTCCAGAGTTCGCTAAAAGCTTTTTCCCATGATCTTCCGATTGCCATCTTTCTTGCGTTTTTGCTCATGGTTTTCATCAGTTCTTTACTCCGGGCAATTTCCAGTATTCGTTTGGCCATGGATTCAGGATCATGACTCGTGAATACCAGACCGGTTTTACCGGGTTGTATTATTTCCTGTGGTCCTCCGCTGTCACTAACAACAGCGGGTAAGCCTGATGCCTGTGCCTCAAGAACGGAGTTTCCAAAAGTATCTGTGGAACTCGGAAACACAAAAATATCTCCCGATGCGTAGGCTCTTGAAAGGTCCTCACCATGAAGTTCACCGAAGAAGTAGCATCCTTTTCCACTGAGCTGATTGACAAGATTTCCAAGGTATGGACCATCTCCTGCCATGTAAAGCTCAAGGTTCGACATGTTATTCCTTGCGATAATGAATGCTTTCGCCAGTACATCAAGGTCTTTTTCGCGCGAGATCCGACCTGTGTACAGCAGTTTTACCGACTCGGGATTGCCACCGAACCGGCGGATAAACTCATCCGACTTCCAGTCAGGAGAAAAAAGGTTACAATCCGTTCCTCTTGGGAACAGCCTCATTCTGTCCCTTGAAATTCCCATTTTTTCCAGATCATCCATGTAGTATCCACTGGGGACAAGTACTATATCAACATTACTGTAGAACCATGCCGCGGCTGTACCCGCGAATTCTCCCATTTTCCCGTCCTGGACAATATGATTAACGTGCCTCGGATAATCTGTGTGATATATACCCGCGGCTGGAATACCCAGAATTCTTGATATACCCAGTGCGGCAAATCCCACCGGACCTGGTGTTGATATGTACATCATCCCGAATTCTTCTTCCTCCACGAATCTAAGAACCTCAAGAAATGGTGGAATTGAAAGGAGTTTGGAATGGTAGTCCGGTACGGGGAACTCACGGATGGGAGGAAAATTAACTACCCATCCAGGGAAGGAGAGCGGTCTGCTCTGGGAAGCGATTACAGCCATCTTTTTGTCCATTTCCATCGCAAGCCGGCTGAATTTCTGAATTGTTCTGGAAACACCGTTCAAATCGTCTATAGTATCGGTGAACCAGACCCTCTTGTCTGGGTTGCTGATATTTGTCAGAATGTCTGATGAAATATCAGATGCAATACCCTTTACCGCCTCTCTTCCCTTTTTTCGATTCAGATACGCAAGTGGGTACGGTATATTCAGAAGAATCACAGGTATGAGAGCGGTGAAAGCTTCCAGAGCATCGAGCAATCTGCCATCCGCAACCCTCTTGACAAGAAGAGAGGAGTAATGCTGGAATAATCGATTGCTCAATCTGTTCAATATCTCAAAAGTTCGTTCGTCAATTCCTTCAGCTTCCAGTTCAGGGCTCCCGGAACGGAGATTCAAATCCTTGCCGATTTCGATGAGCTGATCGGCGAAAATGGTTTCAAAATCCGGTTCGCCGGATTTTCTGGCTTTCTTGATAAGCTGGTGAAAAAGAAAATCAGCTTTATGCCAGACAGTTGGTTCATCCGAAGAGATGGACGGTCTGAAGAATCGGTCTGCTGCGATAGTAGCTATTGTTGGCATCTTCTTGGCAGTGAGCCTGTCCCGGTAGAATGAATACGCTATCGAATAAACCGAATATGCGGAACGGATAGCATTACCATGTTCTCCCCTGGGAACACCTTTCCCCTGTCTTACACCTTCCAGATATTCCTTCAGTGTGGATGCGTCATTAACTTCGGTGTAAGTAAATCCAATGAATCTGCCGCAGTGGTCATCGGATCCGCCTGTAAAACCATTGAATTCGGGATTCTCTTTAATTGATCTTGCGATGGGGATTACGGAATCGTTCTCCAGCTTTGACCTGTTTCCGTTAAGTGATTCGATCAGTTCGACATTTGCGACAACGGTTTTAAATTCGCTGTTCGAGAGGTCGGTTCCGGGAAAGTAAAAGGGATGAACAAGCGAATGAATGATGTTCCTATCCCTTAAAAACTCTACAAGAGCCGGGAAAGAATCTCTGACCGCTATCATTTCCTCATGTTCTTCAGGCGATATATTGTAAGCAATAATATGTACCGAAGCTCTTGTTCCGGGCAGAAAAGTTCTTACTTCTTCACTTATGAAAGTTCCCGGAAGATGCGATATGCTGAGAGCCCCTTTGATGGTGTTTATGTCGGTTATTGTTACAAAATCCATTCCTCGTTTCTTCGCCAGCTCGAATACAAGTTCAGGTGGAGTGAAACTTTCCGGGGCTTTGAGAGATCTGAGAACCCATCTCCCGGATTCCTTCGAGTATTTGGAATGCACGTGAAGATCACATGAAAGACCTGACATTGCACCTTCCTTTACTGTATAGATGCGTATCATAAGAAAGTATCCGGCCCGGGTCACGCACTGAAGTGCTTTTTTAAGAGATGCCGGGTCTTGTATCCAAGACCCGGCTCCGTTTTCAGAACTCCGTACTATCTGTTTATATAAATTATACCCTGAGGACCATCGCCTGTTTCAAGAGAATCGAGTATTACCCTTGATGGTATGTTGGCAATGTAAAGCATATCACTGCCGAAATCTGTCATGTAAAGAGTGTCCCCGCTCGCGGCTAGACCCGCCAGCGTAACCGAAGAATCAGTTGTCCAGGTTGAAAGAAGCGAGCCTGATTCATCGTAGAAGAATATAGAGGGTCCCCATGCATCACAACAGGCGAAGTTGCTCCCGGCTCTGCAGGGTGAGTGCGGATTGCCTCCCGTCTGAACCTGAGCAGATATAGTTGCTGTAGCTGGATCTATAATGGAAACGACACCGTTGTTGGAGCCGTAAGTAGAAGAAAATGCGTGAATTTTCCCAGTTTCACTGCAGTACCACAACTCCGTTGTGTTTTCTCCGGTGTCGATCCAGCCCGTATTCTGGAGTGTGGTCTCATCTATGACAGTAACGCCACCTGGAGTAGTATTTGGATAGTAGTCACCATGGCTTACAAAAATGCTTCCTCCTGCTACCGCAATTCCATAAGGATATTCCGAAACATTAAGAATATTTTCAACCGTCCAGTCTTCAGTTGACACGCTTACTATTTGACCGGAAAGCAGAAGTGTTACCCAGATTGTATTGTTATCGCAGGCTATAGCCCATGGATTGCTGCCTGAGGGAAGAGCAATCTCGTGCATTATCGAACAGGAGACGGATAGATCAACTATCTGCAGGACAGATGAAAGTGAACTCAGTAAGGCCATCCTGTCCGAACCCATGTAGGAGAGATCGTTGGGCGCGTCACCGGTAATATACGCGGATGAAACCAGGGAATCGCTATCGGGGAAGTACAGATCTACAGTACTGCCGAGCCCGTTGA
>Ga0256913_10001123_pt1 | contig 13808 bp, 14 predicted proteins | sample Axial_MatmetaG_FD_185970 | JGI IMG/M metagenome (GOLD analysis project Ga0256913, IMG submission 185970) | Deep-sea worm associated microbial mat communities from Axial Seamount, Juan de Fuca Ridge, Pacific Ocean - Axial_Mat | ecosystem: Environmental > Aquatic > Marine > Oceanic > Microbial...
TCGTTTCATAGTTAATATTTTTTTGAGTAACTAAAAAATCAGCAAGTAATTGCTAACAATATACCTGCTGATTCTTGATAAATAATTAATATTTAGCCATTAATTCTTGTAATTTTTCTCGGCTAATAGTTTTATATTTTTGCAAACTAAGCATTAAAAGTATTCTTGCTTTTTGAGGATTTAAGCAAGCAGAAGAAACTGTTCCGTAGTCTGTGTCAACAACTTCGCCATGTATTAAAACAGCTCCAACAGGTATGCGAGAAGCTCTAACAACAGGTATTCCATTAGCAGTAGCTTTCTTTGCAGCTTCTAATGTTCCTTTATTAATATTTCCATCGCCTACTCCGGCAATTATGATTCCTTTTGCACCAGCTTTAATCATTAAATCCATTAAGTCTGTAGAAACATCAGCACAACCATAAATAATATCTACTCTTGGAAGAGATTCAACACCATCAATAGAAAATTCGCTATTTATAGTATGTAATCCATGTGCTTCGTGAAAATATACGACATCTCCAAATGTTACTGTTCCTAATTGTCCATGTTCAGGAGCCATAAAAGCATTTACGTAAGTGGTAAGCATCTTTTTTACAGAATGTGCAGCGTAAATAGCATCGTTAGTTACTATTAACACTCCTTTTCCTTTTGATTTTGGGTTTGCAGCAACTGCAACTCCATTATAAAGATTTAATGGTCCATCGGCACTTAAAGCTGTTGAAGATCTCATTGCTGACACCATAATAACAGGTTTGTCGCTTTTAACAACCAGATTAAGAAAAAAAGCTGTTTCTTCCTGTGTGTCAGTTCCATGAGTTATAACAACACCATCAATATCTTCTTTTGCTAATAATTCGTTTATGCGTTTAGCTAAAACTAACCATACCTCAACACTCATATCTTGCGAACCAACATTTGTAGTTTGCTCTCCTGTTAAATTTGCAAGTTTTCTGATATTTGGTACAGCATCAATCATTTGTTCAATTTTAACTTTACCTGCTGTGTAACTAGATCCGGTAGAGCTTTCTCCTGTTCCAGCAATGGTTCCACCTGTTGCTAGCACAACTATATTTGGCAAATCCTTGTCTTGAGAAAATGCTAAATTTACATTAGTTAGTACAAGTAATGCAACTAATAAATAACTAAATAGTACTAATCGTTTCATATCTATAATTTTTAATTAATATATATTTTATCTGTCTTTATATTTTGATTTATCTAAGCCTGTCATGCTTTTTGGCGATAAAAGTTCTTTTATTTGTTCTTCGGTTAAAAGTTTCTTTTCACGAACTAATTCTAAAATACCTTTTCCTGTTTCTTTGGATTCTTTTGCTAATTCATCACCAACATGATGTCCTAGAATTGGGTTTAAAGCAGTAACAATTCCTATTGTTGTTTCTAAGTTATGTTTATCTACATCTTCATTAATTGTAATACCATCAACACACTGTAAACGGAAAGTTTCAATAGTATTTGTTAATAAATTTTGCGATTCAAAAATTGATAGTCCAACAACTGGCTCATAAGCATTTAATTGTAAATCACCATCAGAAGCAGCTATACTAACTGTTACATCATTTCCAATAACTCTGTAACTAACTAATGCCATAAGTTCGGGTATAACAGGATTCACTTTTCCCGGCATTATTGAAGAACCCGGCTGACGAGCAGGAAGGTTTATTTCAAATAAACCATTTCTAGGACCTGAAGAAAGTATAATTAAATCGTTTGAAATTTTTGATAATGTTGTTGCTAATGTTCTTAATGCAGAAGAATAAACTACAAAACCATGTAAACTAGATGTTGCAGCAATCATATCATCTGCATTACTTAAATTATACTTTGTTATTTCTTTTAAATGTTTTATAACGGCCTCTTGATATCCTTTTGGGGTATTCAATCCCGTTCCTATTGCAGTTCCTCCCATATTTAAAATCATAATAGATTTCTCTGCATTTCCAAGATTATCTAAACCCCATTGTAACATTGCAGCATATGAGTAGAACTCTTGACCAACTGTCATTGGTACAGCATCTTGCATTTCTGTTCTACCCATTTTTACAACTTCCAAATATTTAGCTCCTAATTTATTAAAAGCCTCTATCAATTGTTTTAATTGAGCTTTTAATTTGTCGTTGTGTAGCAACATTGTTAGTTTTAATGCAGTTGGGTAAGTGTCGTTTGTAGATTGCGACATATTTACCGCATCATTTGGCGATATTTTATCATACTCTGCTTTTTTATAACCGGCTTTTTCTAATGCAATATTTGCAATAATTTCGTTTGCCATCATATTTGTTGATGTTCCGGCTCCTCCTTGATACATATCAAGTTTAAATTGGTCTAAATATTTACCATCTATTAATTCTTGACAAGCTTCAACAATTGGCTTCATAACTTCCGGTTTCATTTTTCCGGCATCGGTGTTTGCTTGTGCTGTTGCCATTTTTATCATTCCCCAAGCCCTTAAAAAATCAGGGTAATTATTTGTAAATTGGTTTGATACATGGAAATTTGCCATTCCTCTGGCGCCTTGTGCTCCATAATAAGCATTTGTAGGGATTTCAATTTCTCCTAATAGGTCTTTCTCTATTCTATTATTTTGTGCATACAAACTTGTTGTAAACGTTGCTATAAATAATAGTGTAAATAGTTTAATTTTTGTTTTCATAATCCTTAATTAATTAATAATGATTCTAAATTAGAATACAAATATAGTAAAATATTTAGAATATTCCTCATCATCAACAAAATACAAGTTCAAAAAAGGATATAAGAACAAGATTTACAGCCTGTATGAAGCTGAGGTAAGTTGTAAAGTAAAAGGCAAAGAATCAAAGACGTTCGGATTTGGTAATAGTTTGATATTGTTGTGATTAGAAACAGGATATTGATGGCATAGAAATAATTCTACCCTCTGTACCTAAGAAAAATGTAAGTTAATATCAAAAACAAAAAGCTAGGAAACAGTTTTTTCAATATTGGATACTCAAAAATATGCTCTCTATAAGGCTTAACTAAATATTTCTTAAAAGCTATTTTGAAGCTTGATTTTCATATTCTTTTCTACTTATTCCAGAAATAATTAATTCCTTATTAAGTATAAATTCACCAATTTTTGAGTTTGGAAGAGTAAGTACATATGTTTTTTTTGTACTTGATGGAATATACTTCTTTTTATATTGAGTATTTAACTTTGCGATATCTCTCACATCCATTTCAAGCCAATCGGCAATTTGATCAAAGGACATCTTTTGGTTTACATATACAGTATCTAAAGCATAATAGTTCATTTCCGGATTCTTTTCGTATTTAATATTGTGAGCATCAGAATATTGCATTAGATAATTAACAGCAATAAAGGCAGGAACGTAACTTTGAGTTTCGCGAGGTAAATATGGCCTAATTGCCCAATAATCGGTTGATGTTTTGGCTCTACGAATAGCTTTATTTACGTTTCCAGGACCGGCATTATATGCAGCTAGTACTAGATTCCAATCGTGGTAGCGAGCGTATAAATCAGAAAAATGTTGGCAAGCAGCTTCTGTTGCTTTGTATATATTCATTCTATCGTCAATGGTAGAATTAATATGAAGACCATAAAGTCTCCCTGTTCCTGGCATAAATTGCCACAATCCCATTGCGCCAACTCTAGATTTAGCCTTAGGATTAAGTGCGGATTCTACAACAGCAAGATATTTTAGTTCCATAGGTAATTGGTACTTATCAAGCATCTCTTCAAATAGAGGGAAATAGAGTTCTTTAGTTATTTGTGCTTTTCTAATAAGGGCTGGTCGTCTTTTGCTATAAAAATGAATCATTGAGCGTACAGCATCATTATATTGGAAGCTAAATGGACTTTTTATATCCATATTTTGCAATCGAAGATAGTAAGTAGTATCTAGATATGCAGGAATAGAATCTTTATTAAACTCATAAACAAATGACCATGGATGCAGCTCCTCTTCAGAAGTGAAACCTTCAGCATAAATGCTATCGCAAGAGCGTAGCATAGGATAATCATCAACAAATAACTCCATTGAAGAGGAATCTATTTCCTCTTTTTCTGTAAGATGTTTTATTCCTTCAGAAAAAGAGTTTGCGCTAATTAAAAATAAAGCAAAAAATATTGTCCATTTCATACTTAATAATTAATCCTTTTTGTCTTTATCGTCTTCCTCTTTGGTTCCCTTTTTGAATTCGTTAATTCCTTTTCCAACACCTTTCATTAGCTCTGGAATTTTCTTTCCACCAAATAATAAAAGTACAATTACGAGAATAACTATAATCTCTGTTGGACCCAATGCGAATAGTAATACTGAATTAAACATATATATTGTTTTAAATACTCAACAAAACTAAATAAAATTATACTACTTTTGGGTTTAATAAAATTAAAGATTTTCACTAGTCAATCTTAATAAGATGTCAAAGAAATTAATGCTGGATTTTGAGGATGAAGTTAGTTATTCTTTTATCGGAATAAGCAGTAGCTTAAAGGATTATAAGCTTAATTTTTTCATGAATAAGCTATCCGGCTTTGACTTTAAACGTGTAGATTCATTTGTTTTCTCATTTAATAATCAGAAGTTTAATTATTCATTATACATATTTATTGACCATGATAATATGCGTAATTATTATCTTATCTCAAATAAGCATAATGCAGTGAGGTTGGTAAAAGATTTTATTGTTTTTGACTATATGCTTATTATGGATGGTGAAATAGAAGAAGATTATGTATTTGATTTGGCAAAAAGAATTAAAACAGTACCCGGTGTTATGTTAAGTTCTGTATTGGATAGCGAGATATTTGATAAAATACCAAATTTGAGAACAGAGTTTGATTTGCATTTAGACGCTGTTTTAAAAATAATTTAGAAATTGTATACTGTAAAGTCGCCATATATTCTAAGGAAACTTTTTAAGAGTTTAATTCATTGGGATGTTAAAACTACTGAAAAGACTTTGTATTTAAGTTTTGATGATGGACCAATACCTGAAGTAACTCCAAAAGTTGTTGAACTATTAAAAGTCTATGATGCAAAAGCTACTTTTTTTATGGTTGGGGAGAATATTGATAAATACAATAGTATTTTTCAAGAGGTGAAAGCAGCAGGTCATACTATTGGAAATCATACTTATAATCATATCAAATCTTGGAAAAGCACTAATAAAGAGTATTTTGATAATATTGATAAGGCTTCAGAGTTGATTGATGGAAAGCTTTTCCGACCCCCACATGGGCAAATAAAGCTAAAGCAGTTAAAAGATTTGTCAAAGGATTATAATATAGTATTTTGGTCAGTTTTGTCAGGAGATTTTGATAATAGTATTAGCAAAGAGCAGTGTAAGGATAATGTTATTAGTAATGCAAAAAATGGCTCAATTATTGTTTTTCACGACAGCCTTAAAGCAGAGAAGAATATGCTTTATGCATTAGAAAAGACTTTAATACACTTCAGTAATTTAGGATATAACTTTAAAAGTTTAGCACATTTAGCATGATAGTTAGAGATCACAGAACATATATAGTAAATAGTATAATGAGGCTGTTCTTTCTTGTTGTTTTGTTATTGGTTTTTGGTGTTAATACTAGCTCAGCTCAAAGCGATAGTGCCAAGGTAAATTATAGTTTTGTTAATGCTGCTGATAGGGGAGATGTAAAAGCTGTAAACCGTTTTATTCTAAAAGGAGTTAACCTTAATTTTAGAGATGCTAATGGCGCTACTGCGTTGTTTTATGCTGCAAATAATGCGCATATGGAAGTCATTAAAACGCTTCTTTATTATGGTGCTGACCCTAATATTGGCACATACGATGGTTTTACCCCATTAATGAATGCTGCATTGCAGGGAGAATTTGATGTAGCTCAACTTCTGTTGTATGATGTAAAAACTAATCTTGACATACATGATATAAATAATTGTACTGCATTGCATTATGCATCATATTACGATAATATTTATATTGTTGATATGCTTTTATATTATGGAGCAAATGCTCAACTAAAAGCTAAATATCAAACCTCACCGCTTTTTTTTGCTTCTTTTACAGGAGACACTGCTTTGACTCAACTACTTATTAATTCGGGTAATCTCATAAAGTTAAGGAATGCTAAAGGATATTCTCCTATGTCTATTGCAATTCAGAATGATGATAGTGTGCTTTTTAATTTCTACTTTGAGAAATTAAAAGAAGGGAAAACAGAAGATGATGATTGGAATCATTTTCTTGCTAGTGCTATTAAGTATGAGAATGGTTATGCTACTAAAAAACTTATGGATTTTTTCCAAAAGGGTGTATTTGAGCTGAAAGAAGGTGATGATTTATTAAAAGAAGCATATCGATTTGAAAATTATAATCTAGTTGCCGAATTTAAGAAGCATGGATATAGTGCTAGTTGGATACCAATAGTTAATTCATTTCAGTTTAGATTTTCTGAAAGTTTTAATGCTGAAGATTTTACATCTTTTTTTAAGTTTGGATTTGATGAAGTAAGATACAATGTATCTGCTTCATTTGTATATGGAACAAGGTTTAAAAAGAAAGCAATTCGTAAAGAGATAGATGATAATACATTTTATCAATATTGGGAACGTAGAAATATAGTTGGTTTTCAATTAAGAAAGAATTTCCTTTATATACCGGCAAAAGAATTAATTATTAAGCCTTATATTGGGGTTGAGTTTCAATGGCATTTTGTAGATTATAATGGTATATCCCAAAATGAGCCAACTTCTTTTGTATTTGTACCTGAACTTGGTATTTCATTTAAGTATCAAATGTTGCTTATTGATTTTGCTTATCAATATAGCGATTTTGGTATTTATGAAGTTTCGCCACATAGAATAAATATTGGTGTTGGAATAAATATCCCATTTTATCAGAAATCGAAAAAGTACTATCCTTTATGGTTATAAATTATAAAATATCATCCTTATTTGGACTATTATCTATAGTATTAGTATTGTTTCTATACAGTTGTGAAGAAACAGTTACTGATGAAGATTGTGAAACCTATAATTATTATGATTGTAATTCTGTGGAGCCTTTTGAAGCAAAACTGACAATGAAGTTTACAATAAGTAAGAATATTCATTGGGTTGCTTTTGAAATATATAAAGGCGGTTTTGATGAGAATAATATTATTGTATACGATACAGCTCGAAATTCTACTGTGACATATAATATGCCAATCCCAGAGTATTATTCAGTTAGAGCAATATACAAATTAGAAGATAAAACTCTATATACAATTGATGGTGTAAAAATGGATAAAAAGAGTGTTCAAAAATGTGATTCTGTTTGTTGGAAAGATGCTAATAAAGAATTAGATTTAACAATTCAGTAGGCTCTTAATAATTAATATATTTGAAAGAGATTTTTAATAAAAATCACCTTCTAATAATTATTTAAGATTCACTATACTACAAAAAATTCATACTTAAATATTTTTTACCTTTGCCGATTAATTACTTCTCAAATTGAAGTGAATAGATAATAGTATTTGCAATAAATTTATAATCATTTTTAAAGAATATTCGTATGAAAAAGACACTAATTATTATTGGCTCATTTATAGCTTTATCATTTACAACTATTTCTTGTTCTAATAGTACTGCACAGGTACAGAATAACAATAAAGATAACAAAGTTGAAGCTGTTGTGGTTGAGAACCCTCAAGAAGTAAAAGATGTTTCAGATCAGAAAGAGCAGTTGGTGAAAATCAGTACAGACTATGGTGATATGGTAATAAAGCTATATAATGAGACGCCAAAACATCGTGATAACTTTATTAAGCTTGCAAAAGATGGTTTTTATAATGGTACAATCTTTCATAGAGTAATTAAGGATTTTATGATTCAAGGAGGAGACCCGGAATCAAAGAATGCTGTTGCCGGTGCTATGTATGGTAATGGTGGTCCCGGTTATACTATTCCTGCTGAGTTTAATAAGAGTTTATTTCATAAAAAAGGAGCTTTGGCTGCTGCTCGTTTAGGCGATGGTCAAAATCCAGCGAAAGCTTCTTCTGGAAGTCAGTTTTATATTGTACAAGGAAAAAAGTATTCAAATTTAGAGATTAACACTTTGGAACAACGCATGGGAAGATTAATTCCATCGGAGCAAAAAGAAGCATATATGTCAGTTGGAGGAACTCCATTTTTGGATATGAGTTATACTGTTTTTGGTGAGGTTATAGAAGGAATGGATGTAATTGATAAAATTGCAGCCGTAAAAACTCTTGCTGGTGATAGACCTGAGAAGGATGTGAAAATAACAGTAACTGTTATTGAAGAATAAATTTGAATAATAAGATTTTAACATCAGAATATAGATGAAAGATAAAATAGAGGATATTAAGCAACAATTAGATAATCTGAAAATTGATTCAATAGAGCAATTAGAAGATTTTCGTATTCAGTTTTTAAGTAAAAAAGGAAAGATTCAAGGGCTTTTTGCTGATTTTAAAAATGTTGCTAAAGAGGAAAAACCAAAGGTTGGACAAATGATGAATGTGCTTAAGAATCAAGCACAGGAAATATATAATGAAATTAAGGCTGGTCTTTCATCTCAGGATGTTAGTACTGATAATAAAATGGACTTAACACGACCTGTTGAGTTCTCACATATTGGAGCTCGTCACCCTATCTCATTGGTAAGAAACGAAATAATAGAGATTTTCAATAGAATAGGGTTTGTAATTTCTGAAGGACCAGAAGTAGAAGACGATTTTCATATTTTCACCGCATTGAATTTCCCTCCAGAGCATCCAGCACGTGATATGCAAGATACTTTTTTCATTGAAAAAGACCCAGATATTGCTCTCCGAACTCATACATCATCTGTGCAGGCTAGGGTAATGGAGAATACTAAGCCTCCTATAAGAACAATTAGTCCTGGTAGAGTATTTAGAAATGAAGCTATTTCTGCTCGTGCACATTGTATCTTTCATCAAGTTGAAGGCCTTTATGTTGACAAAAATGTGTCTTTCTCTGATTTGAAACAAACACTACTTTATTTTGCTAAAGAGATGTTTGGAGAAGAAACTAAAATTAGACTTCGCCCTTCATATTTTCCTTTTACAGAACCTTCTGCAGAGATGGATGTAAGCTGTAATATTTGTGGGGGAAAAGGTTGCAATGTCTGTAAATATACTGGCTGGTTAGAAATATTGGGTTGTGGTATGGTAGATCCTAATGTATTGACCAATTGTGGTATAGATTCAAAAGAATATACAGGTTTTGCTTTTGGTATGGGAGTAGAACGAATAGCCATGCTTAAATACCAAGTTAAGGATTTGCGTTTATTCTTCGAGAATGATAAACGCTTTTTAGAACAATTCAGTGGAGCTTATTAAGCTCTATAAACATAGAATACAATGAGTTCAGAAATTAAAGAGAATAATTTACAATTATATAATTCACTTAGTAGAAAGAAAGAAAAATTTGAGCCAATAAAAAGCCCGTTTGTTGGAATGTATGTGTGTGGTCCAACAGTTTATGGAGATGCACATTTAGGACACGCACGACCAGGTATTGCATTTGATATAGTATTTCGCTATTTGAAACATCTTGGATATAAAGTTCGCTATGTGCGAAATATTACTGATGTTGGTCATTTGGAGAATGATGCAGACCATGGCGAAGATAAAATTGCTAAAAAAGCAAGACTTGAAGAGCTTGAACCTATGGAGATAGCTCAGCATTTTGCTGACCGATACCACGATAATATGGATATATTAAATGTGCAGCGTCCTAGTATAGAGCCGCGAGCATCAGGACATATTATTGAGCAAATGGAAATGGTAAATAAGATATTGGATTCAGGTTTCGCTTACGAAACTAATGGATCTGTATATTTTGATGTTGTAAAGTATAATAAAGAACATAATTACGGTAAACTTTCTGGTAGAAATATAGAAGATGTACTAGAGAACACAAGAGTACTTGATGGGCAGGAGGAGAAAAAAGATGGAGTAGATTTTGCCATTTGGAAGAATGCTTCTCCAGAGCATATTATGCGTTGGAATTCTCCATGGGGTAGTGGTTTTCCAGGTTGGCATATGGAGTGCTCTGCAATGAGTACAAAATATTTAGGAGAGAAATTCGATATTCATGGTGGTGGAATGGACTTACGCTTTCCTCATCATGAATCAGAAATTGCACAAAGTGTAGCAGCTAATGGCGAAGAGCCGGTTAAGTATTGGATGCACAATAATATGGTAACAATCAATGGTCAAAAGATGGGTAAATCATTGGGTAATTTTATTACTCTTGATGAGTTTTTTACTGGAAACCATGATATTCTTGAGCAAGCTTACGCTCCAATGACAATTAGATTCTTTATACTTCAAGCGCATTATCGTTCTACTGTAGATTTTTCTAATGAGGCACTTCAAGCAGCACAGAAAGGATTTGAAAAACTAATGACGGCTGTTGAAACACTTGATAACTTGAAAGTTTCAGACAGCTCTGATTATAATATTCAAGAGTGGCAAAATAAGTGCTATGCTGCAATGGATGATGATTTTAATAGTCCTATTCTTATAGCAAACCTCTTTGATGGTGTTAAAATGATTAATTCTATTAATGATGGCAAAGCAAAAATTGATATTGAAAATTTAGAATTATTAAAGACAGCTTTTAATACATTTGTGTTTGAGATATTAGGTTTAAGAAATGATGAGCAAACTAATAATAGTGGCGAATTAAGTACCGAACTTATAGAGTTAATGTTGAAAATTCGTACAGATGCTAAGCTAAATAAAGATTGGGCTACAGCAGATAAAATTAGAGATGAACTTAAGAGTATTAAGGTGATTATCAAAGACACTAAAGAAGGAACGGATTGGACTATAGAGAAATAATATGAGAAATATTAAATTATATTTTGGCTTGTTAATAGCTTTAGGCTTTGTGCTAACAGCATGTAATCAAAGTAGTGATGCAGTAATAAAGCCAAAAAAGATTGCTAAAAAGCAAAAAACTATTATTGTTCCTATCTTTAATCAAGATTCGGCATACAATTATGTTAAATATCAAGTAGATTTTGGCTCTAGAGTGCCAGGGACAAAGGCTCATGCAGAATGTGCTAACTATTTTGTGTCATTTTTCGAGGAAATGGGGATGAAGGTTTATCAACAGAAGTTTAAGTCTAGAGCTTTTAATGGAAAAGTACTTGATGGGGTAAATATTATTGCATCAATAAAACCAGAGGAGAAGCGTAGAGTTTTACTGTGTAGCCATTGGGATTCACGTCCTTTTGCTGATCATGATCCTGACCCTAAAAATCATAATACACCAATTGATGGTGCAAATGATGGCGCTAGTGGTGTTGGTATTTTAATGGAAATTGCTCGCCAAATGACAAAAAGTAACCCAACTATAGGGGTTGATATATTACTACTAGATTTAGAAGATTATGGACAACATGCAGATGAAACTCCAATTGCTAACTCAGAACTTACATGGGGTTTAGGCTCTCAATATTGGTCTAAGAATCCTCATATTGCTAGTTATGATGCACGATTTGGAATATTACTTGATATGGTTGGTGCTAAAGATATTGTATTTTATAAAGAGCATTATTCCAATACTTTTGCTCCAGGAATACTCGACAAAGTATGGGGAGCTGCAGCTAATATTGGTTATGCTGATGTTTTTAGAAATTCACAAAAAGGTGCTGTGATTGATGATCATATATTCATAAATAAATATGCCTATATACCAACCATAGACATTATTCATTATGATGAATCCACAAAATCAAATTTCTTTCCTTATTGGCATACAAAAGGTGATAATATGGAACAGATTGATCCACTAAGCCTTAAGATAGTGGGACAGACATTATTGGAGGTTGTATATAGAGAGAAATAAGCTAGTTATTATCTTCTCTATTCTCGCGTTTTGATCTTCTTTTATTTTTAAAAGACCTCACTGTCATAATAGTTTGAAGCAATGTAGAAATTGCAGGTTTAGGATTATTTAGAATCTGGGTAAAAAACCTTTCTTTTATTGACTCATAAGAATAGAATTCTTTAATACTATCTATACTTTCTCCTAATTCATCTTCACTGTTTTCACTTTCATTTATTAAACGTTCCATTTCTTCGTTTAAATGCTGAACACTATGGATAGTTCCCAAACTTGTTCCTCTGTGTATGTCACTAAAGTCAGTATTCTGTATAATTTTCTTCTGAATAGGGTCTTTTATTAAAGATTTTCTGAAAATAAACATAAAGATTGCTAATAACAGATAGAAAGCACTAACAATTAATGATGCTGTTGAAGAATTACCTATGTAATCTGAATACCATTCAATAAATGAATACGAAAAGAAAAGAGTAAAGAATAAAAAAGTAAAAAACAGGATAAATCCTAATACTAAATTAGGGATAAGCTGATTCAACTTTTTCACAAAAAACAAACTAATCAAGTCAGCTTTACTATTAAGAAAAGCCTTTATCTGATCAGGAAGTTGATTTAAAGGATTATTATCTTCTGTATATTGCATCAATTAAGCTTTTGTTGTTTCTTCTACCACATCTGCATCTTCAACTATTTCTGCTTCAGGAGTATTAATATTTTGAAGAACTTCGGCTCCTTTTTGGCTAACTTTTTCTATAATATCGTCAACTTTATTAAGCATATCTTCTTCTAAATCTTCGAGTTTACTTTTAACTTTTTCACGAGTTTCTTCACCTTTTTCCGGTGCTATCAAAAGACCAACTGCAACACCAACTGCTGCTCCAACTAATGCTCCACCTAATAAGGCAACTAATGTTTTTGAATTACTATTTTCGCTCATTATATGTAATATTAAGATTAAAAAAACTACCACCAATATTCAAAGTTGAACATAGATGGAAGTCTTTAACGTAAATTTTTAAAAAAAGTTCTATTTTTCTAGAATTGCTGCAATTCCAGGTAAAGTTTTGCCTTCAAGATACTCCAACATTGCACCACCACCAGTAGATACATAGCTCAACATGTCTCCAAGATTATATTTATTGATAGCAGCCACAGAATCGCCACCGCCAATAGCACTAAAAGCACCACCAACACTGGCAGCAGCAACAGCAATTGAAATAGCTTTTGTGCCTTTCTCAAAATTACTCATCTCAAAAACGCCCATTGGGCCATTCCAAAGAATCATACGAGAAGAATTTACTGCCATTGCAAATCTTTTAATACTTTCAGGACCAATATCTAATCCCATCCAACCACTTGGAATTTCATTTGAATTTACTGTTTGAATATTTGCATCATTGGAGAAATTATCAGCAATAACTACATCTGTAGGTAAATAAATATTTACTCCTGCAGCAATCATTTCATTCATTATTTCTTTTGCTAAATCTAGCTTATCATCTTCGTAAAGAGAATTTCCAATCTCACCACCTAAAGCTTTTATAAAAGTAAAACTCATTCCACCACCAATAATCATATTATCAACTTTGGGAATTAAGTTTCTAATAATATCAATCTTAGAGCTAACTTTAGCACCACCAATTACAGCAGTAAAAGGAGATTCTTTGGTTTTAAGAGTTCTTTCAAGATTTACAATTTCGTGTTCCATTAAAAGACCAAAGTATTTATCCTCTTTGAAATATTCGGCAATAACAGCTGTAGAAGCATGACGGCGGTGAGCTGTTCCAAAAGCATCATTAACATAAACATCAGCCATAGAAGCAAGTTCTTTTGCCATAGCTTCATCACCTTTGGTTTCACCTGCAGAGAATCTTAAGTTTTCCAATAACATAATATCTCCATATTGTAATTTGTCAGCAGCATTTTTAACAT
>Ga0256913_10001124_pt1 | contig 13807 bp, 10 predicted proteins | sample Axial_MatmetaG_FD_185970 | JGI IMG/M metagenome (GOLD analysis project Ga0256913, IMG submission 185970) | Deep-sea worm associated microbial mat communities from Axial Seamount, Juan de Fuca Ridge, Pacific Ocean - Axial_Mat | ecosystem: Environmental > Aquatic > Marine > Oceanic > Microbial...
CTTGGAAGTCCGAGGCTCCCTTCTTTTTATTGGGCATCCGCTCCGGGTCCGCCTTGAAATTATAGGTATAATTCGTAACTTAAAATAAGTTGGGTGGTTTCTTAGTAAGCCCTGTAGTGGATTGAGAATATTTATCTGGAGGTTGTTATGTTGTCTTCGATTGGACGTTTTTTTCCCCTCTTGGCCCTTTCCGTTCTTGTCTTGTTTGCTTCGTCCGTGTCGCGCGGAGGGGATGTCACCTTGAAATCGGGGCGTTTGGAATTGTCTGTTGACAGCACTGGTCGTGTCACGGGGTTGTCGGATATCGCCACCAAAAAGAATTATTTGACCGACAGGCAAAAGAGCTATTTGATACAGTGCCACATGTACGGCGACATGAAAAAGCGACTGGCTCCGAAGGCTATGAATGTGTTGAAAGAGACTCCCACCGGAGTCGTGTTGAGTTTGAGTTATCCAGGAGGGGCGGAGCTGACCGTTTCCGTTGAGCGGTGCCGCGGGGGGTATTTCAGGATGGAGTTGTTGAACGCCAAGCCCCTGAAGGATATATGGAAAGTTGTATGGGGACCCTACAAAACGACGATGCGCGGTCCAATCGCCAGATGGCTTGGGTTCAATCGTAGCGACGACTTCACGCTCGGCCTATTGAGTTTGGAGCCGAACACCGACGGCGAACACGGCTACGATCCATGTTCCGCGAATTACGAGTCCTATGGATCGAGATTCTATTTGGCTTCTCTGGACCACGCCAGACCTCTGGAGTTTAGGAAATGGAGGACGTCTAAACCGATTCCGGTTACTGTTAAAGGCTCGAAAGCGGCACTGTTCGGCGTTCCGCGCGGCAGGGATTCCGAGCTTGACCTGATAGAGGCGGTAGAACTGGCCGAAGGCTTGCCCCATCCGATGTTTTTGGGTAAATGGAACAAGCGGACGAGGGATGTTCAACGCTTGAGTCTATGGATAGGGATAAACGCTAAAAACTCGGACGAATGCCTAGCATTGGCGAAGGAGATGTCCGCCGGAACAATCTGTCGTTTCCAGGGATATTTTGCGAACTGGGGACATTTTGACGTCAACAAGAATATTTTTCCCGGCGGTCGCACGGCCATTAAGAAAATCAGCGAAAAGGCTTGGGGTATGGGAAGGATTGTCAACACCACTTACACCTTGAGTGGATTTTTGAAGCCGATGTCCGCTTCTGAACCGTTTTTAACGCCGAAGCCGGACGACAGGCTGGCGGCGTGGGATCCGGTGACATCTACCGTTTCCGCTGTTTCCTTGGACGCTAAGGAGTTCGAGGTGAAGCTCGTCGACGGTCTCTTGGAGGTTTTCAAGCAAGCCCACTGGAAGGTTGTGCGCGTTGGCGATGAGATGGTGGAATTCAAAAGTTTCGAAAAGAAAGGCGATGTCATCCTGCTAAAAGATGCGGAGCGCGGTGCGTTCAAGACGATAGCGGCGGCGCATGAGGCGGGCGCGAAGGTCAGGTGCATGTTAGTTTCCGGTTACCATAACTTCTACCCCGGCACGGTCGCCATGAACAACGAGATGGCGTCATATATCGCTAAAGACGCGGTCGAGTGTGGCAACGGCGTGGTGATTCTGGACGGATACGAGAGTTGTTTCGATACGGGCCATTCCGAATACGCGTTGAACATGTTTGCCAAGACCGTTTACGACATGGGGGGGCAGAAAAACCGATTGATGTCCTATAGCCTCACGCAGGGAAACTACAACTGGCACATGATGTCGTACCAGAGTTGGGGCGAATACAACTTGGAGCAGGGATTCCGCGGCACGATGATCGATTACAGGATCATGCGGCAGATTCAATACCGCGACAACCTCGTTCCCAACAAGATGGGGCAGTATTATCCGAACAAGGCTTCTTTGGAGGATGTCGAGTGGCTGATGGCGCGTGTTTGCGGATGGGACGGCGGCGTGGATTTCAACCTCGGCTTGCAAATCCGCAAGAATCCCGATTTCAAGGCGATATGCGAGGCTTTGCGTCTCTGGAACAAGGCGCGCTCTCAAAACGCCTTCACGGAAAGGCAAAAGCTGGAACTGCGACAGACTGACAGGCTCTACCATCTTTCCGAAGGGCAGGACGGCAAACTGAATTTGGATTTCAAGGGATTCTGGCGGCATCACGGATTGAAAATCGCTCCCTCCTCGGCTTTTAAAATCAAGGCGGTCGAGGCTGGAGAGGTGAAGCCATGCTCCGTAGATTGGGCTTGGACGCACAATCCTGGAATCTTCACTGAAGTGGGATTGACAGACGATATGTCGTCGCGTTCCGACATCTCCGGGGTTTGGCAGGTGGATTTCCCCAAATCGCCGAATCCGCGCATAAAGAAGGAGGCCTATATGCTACCGGTTCTACGCGTGCCCGCCGACAGTCCCTGTGGCATTAAAAACATTCGCATCGGCGCCAATGGTTGCGAGATGGTTGTTCCCGTGGATTTGGCTCCCGGTGAATATATATCGTTTCCGCACCGTTTGAACTGGGGATGCGTCTACGACTCCAAAACCCATATGGTCAAACGCGAGTTCAGGGCGCTTCAGTTCAACCCTTACTGGGCGGTCCCGAAGGTTAAACGCGGGGAGACCAACAAGATAACGCTGAAATTCGATCCCGTCAAAGCCGGAGCGAATCCTACGGCGAAGTTGAATCTGTGGTTCTACAATCCGATACTATCTGGCAAGTAGGTTTTTTTGAAAAGTCGTAAACGCCGCGCATGGCGTTTACGACTTTTTCAGCGCACTCTGAAGACGGGCTGTTCCCGGCGTAGGTCAGTTCGAGTAGCATTCCGGAGTGGTCAGCTTCCGATAGAAATCGGCGTAGTCGTCTTTCTCCTTGGAATTGCGCAAAGCGATAGCCACTCGGGGGTGTTCGTTGAGCATTCCCGTTATCATGTATGGGAGAAGGTATCCCCACTCGATTTTCTTTCTGAGATCGACGAACACGTCCTGTATGACTTGGAATATGGGGTCTATGGAATATTGCGGGTTGTCAACATGCGCGAGGAGGAGTTCCAGCGGGCAGTTTCCCGCTGCGCGTCCGATACCCGTTATGGTGGCGTCGCAAAAAGTGGTTCCGGCTTTAATGGCGTCGATAGTGTTGGCGAATCCCAATTGGAGATTGTTGTGGCCATGGAATCCCACTTTTTTCTTGTCGAGGGAATTTTTGAACACGTTGACCAAGTGCCTGACATTGTCGCCGTCCAACGCTCCGTAGCTGTCGACGACTGTCACCGCCGTTACCGGAGCGTGTTTTTCTATTTCCGCGAGTCCAGCCTCCAGGTCGAAATCGTTGACGGTTGATATGGCCATGATGTTGATGAAAGCCTCGTATCCTTTGTCGGCGATGAGATTGGCCAACGCGATGGCTTTTTTCACGTCTTTGAGATATGTCGCCACGCGTATGAACGACAATGGGGAATCTCCGGCCGGATTGATATCCTCCGCTTCGACGCGTCCGATATCGACCATCACTCCCAATTTCGTGTTCAGTGGCTCGCCGTCTATAATCTCGAGGATTTTATCGTCTTTCGAGAAGCGCCAAGGACCGTATTCCCCTGGAGGGAACATTTTTTCCGAGGCTCTGTAGCCTATTTCCATGTAATCCACGCCGGAGGCGTTTACCGCCTGGAATACCGCTTTCACCATATTGTCGTCGAATTGCCATTTGTTGATTAATCCGCCATCTCTGACGGAGCAGTCGACGACCGTGGTTTTCGAATTTACCTTGTCGCTCATGCCATCGATTCCTATTCTGTCCTTGTTGTGCCTTCAGGGCAAAAAAAAAGCCCTCCATGGGGAGGGCTTGCAAGTCGTCAGCTCACTCCACGGGCAAGTTTTGATAGACGATGTTCCAGATGTCGTGTTCTCTGTCAACCACGAATTCCGGTCTCATCAGCGGGCCGTAGCCCCACTCGCCAGTAACGTGCTCGTCTCCCGTCGCTCCCGGCAATGGAATTAGGAACGTGACGATTTCAACCACGCCAATCACTTCTCTAGCGACGCAAAAAGCCACACCTTCCAAAACTCCGAAGGTGACGGAGGCTATTCCACCGTACTCTTGGTTGACATCGTAAGCCTTGATCGGAATCTCGAGGGCTCCGAGGCCAACGTTGGCGATGCCTCTTCCAAGCTTGCGGATTTGCGGAATTCCGCCAGTCCCATCATCTTGGCAACGAGCCGCCGGAGCGGAGAATACCGCCGCCGCGGCGAAAGCCGCCATCAAAATCGCTGTTTTGAATTTCATGCTTCACTCCCTTTCTTTTTATCGCCCCCTACATAGCACAAAAGCTATCGGCGAAGTCGGAATATAACATTCTTTTTCCGAAAGGTCAAGAGGACCTATGGATTTTTTTGTTTCCACGAGTGCTCCAGCGAGTCGGATCCTATTGTCCCAGTATATCTCCCCCTCCCAAAACGGATAGTTTTTGCAGGATGAACATTATCAATTTCCCCGGGTCGTATTTCATTGTGACGCCATCCTCCTTCACTTCCACGCTGGAGACGAGATCCAGTATTTGTTTCCCGTCGTCCGTAGATTCGAATTTGAGCAGTTCTTTGTCCACCGTTTCTTTGAATGAGTCGGGGGGGAAATCCATCGACCCCACTTTCAACTTGCGCATTTTCAACACGAAATGGCGATCTTTTATGCCCGGGATGAATTCCGCATCGGCGTTTATCCACGCTCCGAAGCCCAGGTCGGCTCCCTTAAGCGACGCCTTGACCTTGAAAACGCCGTTTTCGAAGATCGCGTCGGCTATTTGGAGTTTCATGCCGAGCAGTTTCATTTCCGAGTCGTTGCCGGACAAGTCTTGTCCATGGAGATAAGCTAGGGATGAGTCTATCAAAGCGTTTGTTTCGCGGGTGTCAATGGTAACCTCTTTCTCGCCTCCGGTGGCGGCGGAGGCGTTAGGTTGTTGCCCGTTGAGCATGGCCGCTAGCGCTTCGACGTCACCGTTTCCGCCTCCCGTCAAGGCCGTTTGGAATTTCGCCGTGGCACTTGCCAAGGCGTCTGAGTCCGGAGTCCTAGTCACGAGGGGGAAGGGTTTTTCGGAGAATATCGAGGAAAAAACCCATACGAGGACACCGATAAGGCACGCTATCAACAGAAGTGAAACTCCCGCGCACCCCAAGCATCCCCAGAGAAGCGTCTTCTTTCTCTTACTCTTCTTTTTCTCGGGGTGTGCTTCGCCCGTTACCGGTTCCGAAGTGGAGTCCCCCGCTATTGTGTTTTTGATTTCATCCATGGTCCCTTAAAATAGGTGTTTCAAGGGAATATGCAAACTAGCGGTTTTGTCAATCCATGCGTCGCGCCGACGGGGTGCGGCGGGACGGTGTGTGGTGAAGACACCAGTCCAGGCCTAACAATAACTATTGGAAAAAACGCGCGGAAGGTATATAGTGCGCGCCTGTCGGTGACGAGGAGTGTGGACAAACAAGGGAGTTTTTAGCTATGACGGGTTTAGACTGGTGTGTTATTGTGGGATATTTCGCGGTCTTGGCGGCGGTGGTTTGGTTCTCGTCGCGCAAGCAGGACACGACAACTGATTATTTTTTGGCTGGGAGGAATATTGGTTGGTTCGCCATCGGGGGCTCGCTTTTCGCGTCGAATATCGGCTCGGAGCACATAGTGGGATTGGCGGGGTCTGGAGCGTCCCAAGGGTTGGCGATGGCGCATTGGGAGATGCACGCTTGGGTTATGGTTATGCTCGCTTGGGTTTTCGTTCCCTTCTATTATCGCAGTGGCGTTTTCACGATGCCGGAATTCTTGGAGCGTAGATTCGGTCCGACCGCCAGGTGGATATTGTCTCTCGTCTCCTTGACCGCGTATGTGTTCACGAAAGTGTCGGTTACCGTTTACGCCGGAGCGATCGTGTTCCAAACCTTGTTGCCGGACGTGCAGATGACGATTTTTGGCCACGTGTGGGGGCCGTTTTGGATCGGGGCTCTATCGACCGTGGTGCTGACCGGAGTGTATACTATTTTCGGTGGATTGCGCGCGGTGCTTTACACTGACACCGCCCAGGCGTTCATCCTTCTCATCGGCTCCTTCGCCATTACGTATTTCGGTTTGAAGGCGTTGGGGGGCTGGGGCGAATTGCAACGCATTGTCCAGGAAAACGCTCAGAACATGTCCTTGTGGCGTCCGCTTGTCGAACCCGGCAGTGGAATTCCGTGGTGGAAAAACCCTGGGTTCCCGTGGCTGGGAATCCTGATCGCTTCGCCCGTTATCGGTATTTGGTACTGGTGCACCGACCAGTATATAGTGCAACGCACTTTGGCCGCTAAGGATTTGCAGACCTCCCGCCGCGGGGCATTGTGGGGCGCTTTCCTGAAGGTTTGGCCGGTTATGATTTTCCTTGTTCCCGGAATGATTGGATTCGCTCTCCATCAGAAAGGGCTTTTGCATGTTCCCCCCAAGCTGGCGGTTGTCAACGGGCATGAGACGGTTGTCGCGGCGATTGATGGCGACAAGGTTTTCGCAACGATGGTCACCTCTCTACTTCCTTCCGGTTTGCGCGGGATGGTGGTTGCTGGATTGCTCGCGGCGTTGATGAGCTCACTTTCGTCGTTGTTCAACTCTTGCGCGTCTCTCGCGACGGTCGACATATACGAGAAGATACGTCCCGGGCGCTCCGAACGCGAACTCGTCAATGTTGGACGTATTGTCACCGGTGGGATTGTTATTCTCGGCATCGCCTGGATTCCGATCATGTATAAAATCGCCGGAGGCGGACTCTACAAATACTTGCAAAGCGTGCAGGGCTATCTCGCTCCGCCGATGACAGCGGTGTTTCTGCTAGGATTGTTTTGGAAACGGATAAACTCGAAGGGCGCGGTATGGGGGCTGGGATTGGGATTCGGCCTTGGCATGGCCAAGCTGTTCATACAAGCGTTCTGCGGGACAATGGAGCCGGGCAAATACACCGGGATACAGTTCCTCAACGTTATCGCCGACGTGAACTTCCTGTACGCTTCCGGGGCTTTGTTCCTGATAAGCGTTGCTGTCGTCATTCTGGCGTCTCTTCTTTCCGAACCGCCTCCCGCGGAGAAGATCGAGGGGCTCACTTATTCCACCATATCGGCCAAGGACCAAGAGGAATACAAGGCTGGTATTGGAGCGTTCGATTATATTTTGACCGGGGGGACCTTGGGGCTTGTCCTGGCCATGTATCTGTACTTCAGTTTTTGGCTGAAGTGAGTCTTCGTTAGAACGCGTTCCGAATGGAAAACGCGGATTACGCGGCTCCCCGCCGGGCGGGGAGCTTCGTCGTCGCCCGGTCTTTTCCGCTCCTTGGATGGCATCCGTCCTCCGTCGCTGGATTTTTCCGTCGCCGAGTGTATTGTCGCGCTGTGGTCGCCGTTGACTGACATTTCGAAAGGAGATTTTTAGGAAATGGGAAATCCCAGAGGTTTTTTGGAGATAAAACGCGAGGATCCAGGGTATCGTCCGGTTAAAGAGCGCGTCGGGGATTACGACGAGGTGGAACGTCGCCTGACACCGGAGGAAATCGAACGCCAAGCCGCTCGCTGCATGGATTGTGGCGTTCCCTTTTGCCATGGATGCGGGTGCCCTTTGGCCAATTACATTCCAGAATGGAACGCCCTTGTCGGAGATGGGCATTGGAAGGAGGCCTTGGAGCTCCTTTCCGCGACTAATAATTTTCCTGAGTTCACAGGCAGGATATGTCCCGCTCCTTGCGAGGCGTCTTGCACCGTGGGATTGCATGGCGATCCCGTGACGATTCGTCAAATCGAAAGGGAATTGGTTGAACGCGGATTCGCGGAGGGATGGATTCCGCTTGCCCAGCCCGCGCCTAGGAAAGGTGGGAAAGTGGCGGTGGTCGGCTCCGGCCCCGCGGGACTCGCGGTCGCCGACACGTTGAACAAGCTCGGACGCGACGTGACGGTGTACGAGCGCGACGGTGTCATCGGCGGTTTGTTGCGCCGTGGTATTCCCGAATTCAAGTTGGACAAGGAAATCGTCGCCAGAAGGGTGGCGTTGATGCGTGCCGAAGGGGTGAAATTCGAACCTGGAGTCGCGGTGGGAATCGATCTCTCTGGTTCATATTTGCTTAAACGCTTCGACGCCGTGGCTATCGCTTGCGGCGCGGAGGAACCTCGGGACTTGAAGGTCTCCGGACGCGGTTTGGACGGCATCCATTTCGCCATGGATTTTCTAGCTCCCCCGTCGGTTAGGTCGGGCAAACGGATGGCGGAAGCCGACGAGATATCCGCCAAAGGGAAAAAAGTTCTTGTCATCGGAGGTGGCGACACGGGCTCCGACTGCGTGGGAACATCCATCAGGCAAGGTGCCAAATCGGTGGTGCAAATAGAGATTATGCCCGAACCGCCTCCGGAACGCTCCGAGCACACGCCGTGGCCCGACTGGCCGTATGAGAAACGGACGTCGAGCAGCCACAAGGAGGGGTGCGAGCGGATGTGGAACGTCATGACGGAGGAGTTTGTGGGGAAAAACGGCGGAGTCGTTGGAATCAAAGCGGCGAGGGTCGAATGGGAAACCGCGGCGGACGGACACCCGGTGAAACCCACGAAAACACCAAACTCTGAATTCCAACTCGACGCCGATTTGATTTTCTTGGCTATGGGGTTCACCGGTGTTAGGAAAAACGACGTCGTTGAAAGTTTGGGGCTGGCGCTCGACGAGCGTGGCAACGTTGAAACCGATGATGTCGGAGCGACGAGTGTCGATGGCGTATACGCCGCTGGAGACGCTGCGACCGGAGCGTCGTTGGTTGTCCGAGCCATCGCCGCTGGGCGGAATTTGGCGTTTGAAATGGACAAGCGGCTCGATGCCATTGCCGCGTGTGCGTGTTGTTGCCATTGACTTCCGCGGAAACGGCGGATTTCATAGGGATTTACTGAAAAAAGGATCCGATTATGAGTGCGAATATGCGTCTTGGCGTTGATTTGGGCGGAACTAAAATCTATGCGGTGGTGGTCGATTCGAAAGGTCGTGTGGTTGGAAACGCCAAATCCCCGACCCCCATGGGGGCCACTGTCAAAGAGGCCGCCGCCGTATTGAAGGAGACCGCGGAAGCCGCGGTGGCCGCGGCCGGAGTGAAATGGGGCGCTTTCAAGTCCGCGGGAGTCGCGATGCCGGGTGTGGAAAATCCCGAAACCCTCCGGGTCAAGGGAGCCCATAACTTGGGCTGGGACGACGTCCCCGCCCGCGGGACGTTCTCGAAGGTGTTCGAGAAGAAAATATCCCTCGGCAACGATGTCGATTGCGGGACGTTGGCGGAAGCTCTGGCGGGGGCGGGAAGGGGCGCGTCTTGCGTCGTTGGCTTCTTCGTTGGAACCGGACTTGGCGGAGGGCTTGTTTTCGACGGACGCTTACACGCGGGAACCCATGGCTTGGCCGGTGAATTCGGGCACACGATACTACGCAAAAACGGACGCCTTTGCACTTGCGGACGGAAAGGTTGCCTCGAGGCATATTGTAGCAAAGTCGCGCTGAGCGCGAAACTCGACGAACTCGTGAATGTGCAGGGCAAGACGACCGTTCTCACAAAGATGCTTGGCGGAAACGATTTCAAACGCCTGAAGAGTTCGAAACTGAAAAAAGCCTATTTGAAGGGCGACAAGCTCGTCGTCAAGCTTCTCGACAAGATGGCCTACAATTTGGGTTTGGGGACGGCTAGTGTAGCGGCGGTTGTGGATCCGGATTGCGTGGTCTATGGCGGAGGCGTTATCGAGGCGTTGGGCGACGAGTTGATGCCCACGGTCAAACGCGGATTCGCCGACGCGCTGTTCTCGTTGGATCCGGAAACCATACCATTGCGTGTTTCGGAGTTGGGGGACGATGCCGTCGCTATCGGCGCGGCGTTGCTTTCTTGATTTCGTCCTAGAGGCGCGGGAGGGCCTTATGAAAAGGGAAACGGCCATGGAAAACAAGATATTCGGCGTTATCGACATAGGTTCCCACGCCGCCAGGCTGGGGGTGTATCAGATTCGCGCCGGCAAGACGGAGGAGCTGGAAAGACTCTCCGTTCCGCTCCTCCTCGGCAAGGACGTGTTCAATTCGGGGCGCGTTTCAACTCGGAACATACGCCTCGCCACGGAGATCATCTCGGATTTCGTCAACGTCATGGCCGAATACGGCGTGTCCGAACGCAGGGCTTTCACGACCAGCGCCATACGCGAGGCTATGAATAGCGAGGTGTTTATCGACCGCGTGAAGCGCGTGTGCGGTATAGATTTGCGGGTTCTCGAACCATCCGAGGAGGTGAAGCTCACCTGCCTCGCCGTCCGGGAACGATTGAAAGGATATATCAGGCTGAAAAAGCGGAAGGCCATAGTCTGCAACATCGGAACGGGTTCTACGCAGTTCTACCTCTTGGACGATGAATTGGTCGTCAGTATGCTTTCCCTGAATTTCGGCACGCTTCGGCTTCGCGAGATTCTGGAGGACGCGCACACGGGAGCGCGAAGCGTCCACCAGGCGATAGAGGATTTCTCCGCGAACTTGGTCGCCACCATCTCGCGCTTGATTCCGAACCTCGCGGCCGACGCGTTGATCGTCACGGGGGGAAACACTAGAAGTCTGCTCAATATCACGCACCATACCAAAAAAGTCGCGAATTACGCGTCGTTGGGGGAAAAAGACCTCAGGGCCATAGAAAAAAAGATATCGGGTGTGCCACCGGAGAAAATCGCCGAGCATTACGGCATTTCCGACCATTACGCCGCCGGGCTAGAACCCTGCTGCATATTTATAGACAAGCTACTCGCCAACACCTTCGCGAACAAGGCGACAATCGTAGTCACCGACACTCGGAGCGTGGTGTTGAGGGATATGCTTTTGGAAATACGCGGTGGCTCCGACGAGTTTGAAAAGGACATCCTGACCTCCGCCAGGTTCACGGGGGAGAAATACAGCTACGACGCCGCGCACGCGGAGCATGTTCGTTCCTTGGCTTTGAGCCTATTCGACAAAACCGCCGAACTACACCGTCTCACCCAGCGCGACAGGTTGTTGTTGGATGTCGCCGCTATTTTGCATGACGTTGGGCAGTTCATAGACACGCGCCAACACCACAAGCACTCCATGTATCTCGTGGCTAACACACAGATACCCGGACTCTCGTCCCGGGAAATACGAATCGTATCTCTGATTGTCAGATACCACCGCAAGGCGATGCCGCGTCGAGCGCATCCGGAATACGCGTCCCTGCCCGAGGAGGAGAGGATGCGCGTCGCTTCGCTCGCGGCGATATTGCGGGTCGCCGACGCTCTGGACCGTTCGCATGACGCGCGAGTCGCGATAACCTCGGTTTCGCTCAAGGGGAAGAATCTCAACTTGGGCGTGGCGTCGGAAAAAGACCTTTCTTTGGATATGCTTTCCCTCAAAAGGAAAAAAGATCTTTTTCAAAACCAGTTCTGCGTGAATCTTAAAGTCGTTCGGTAGTCACATTGGACGAATGGTGGGGCGTCATCCTCCGAACAACCCCACGATTTTGGGATACGCGAACGTGATGGCGGTGTCCGCAAGGATTATCAGGAATATCCCGCTTACCACCGATGACGTGGTGGCGTCGCCTACGCCCTTCGCGTCGTTTTCCGCTTCGAATCCTCTGAAACATCCTATGGCGGCGACGAGAAACGCGAACACGAAGCCTTTAAGAACGCTTTCGAAAAGGTCGGAAGGACCCATCGAAGTCAAAGCCTTTGTGAAATACTGGGAGAACGAGATATCGCTCATCGCCGCGGTCGTGAGCCCACCTCCCAGCACGCCGGCGCAATCTCCAAGCACCACGAGCATCGGCATGACCGTCATCAAGGCCAGTATCTTTGGCGATACGAGAGTGCGGACGGGTTTCAACCCCATCGTCTTCATCGCGTCGAGTTCCTCGTTGACTTTCATCGTGCCAATTTCGGCGGCGAACGAGGATCCGGCGCGTCCTGTGCATATTATGGCCACCATCAAGGGGCCGAGTTCGCAAACTATCGACAATCCCACGAGGTTCGAGATGAAGATATCGAGTCCGAATTCCGACAACACGTTCAGGCCTTGAAACGCCAATATCAATCCCATGAGGAAGCATATCAAAAGGACTATTGGAACAGCGTCGGCGCCGGTTCTGTCCGCGTAGTAGAGTGTTTCCGAAATGTTGATATCCCTCGGGTGCCTGACCAGGTGGGAAACCATTCTCACGATTTCTCCAACGTAGCCAACGAGTTTTCTCGTGTCCGACATCAGCCCGAGCACCGCTTTTCCCGTGGAGACGAAAAGAGAAGGCGCTTCGCGGGTTTTGTGGGATATTCGCTCCATCCTGCCGTCGTCGCCGTAGCCGAGTTTCCGCAACGCGTCCAAGGACGATTCGGACGCGTTCTCGAAGGTGATTTTGATTTTGTCCGTATCGGTGGCTGGCAGAGCCGCGCAAGCCGCGACGAACGCCAAGGCGTTGTGGTCCGTGCCCCCGACGTTCTCCATGTCGAAGATGATTTCGCTTGTTTCCGGAGACAGCGCTTTTTTCACATTCGACACGGCCCGGGCGAGGTCTTCCAGTCGCTCCGTCCCTTTCAGCACGTCGCCCACCGCCACTGATTTGTTTTTCCGCGAAATCGTTATCGGCATAATGCTCCGTTCCCGCTATATGAGTCGCCATGAATCATACTCTTCAACGCGTGCGTTGGATTTCAAACACCAAACCCTTTTTCTTCACGACGCATGGAGGGGTGAGGGCCCCCAAGCGATAAGATATATCGTCATCCGCCACGAAGATCGGGCGGTCCGGGTATTCCTTTAGGCAAGACTCCACATCTTTCGACTCTAGAAAAACAATTTCCACGTCGGGGCGCAGACCCTCGACCTCGCGCATATATCGCAAAACGGTGAAGAGAGTCCAATCCGCCACAATCACCGAACGCCGCGGAAGGAATTCCATTACTTCGTGGCCGTAGCGCTCCGCTCCGTTCCAGCCTGTTTTTGGCGGCCATAGAAAATGCCACACGGGGTCGCGGTGGGGGAGGGCCCGGATGCGTACGGGCAACGCTGCCGGGCGCGCGCTAAGAAACGAGCACGTGGCGTAGTAAGTGATAGGTTGAAGCGCGATATTGAGTGTCAATATGGCGATGGCTAATTTGCGCCGCGCCGCGTTCCAAGGGAGATCGAGCGCCGCTTGGGCTCCATAGGCTATCCATAACGCGAAAATAAGGTACGATTGCGAGAAGACCTCGTAGCTATGGTGCGATTTGTAGGTGACGGCGAATAGCGTGCTCAGGCAGAAGCCGGTGAATAGCATCCAAGCCGTCTCTTTTCCGCGTTTGAAATTGAATGCGGCGCCACACTGGCCGATTGGAATCAGCAACCACGGATACTGATAGGCAAACAAGGCGATGGAGCGCGGCAGAGCCTTGAGGGGACTGGCCGTTCCCACCTTCGATTCGACGTCTCCCCCGCCCGTGAATATTGCGATCACGCTGTCGCCATCGAGGATTTGCGTTATGGCCGTATACCACCAGACGAAGCTGGTTGCGAGAAAGGCGGCGGCAAACCACAAGACGAATTTGTACCTGGAAGAGATGTTTTTCCTGTTCATCAGTACGAATAAGATTTGTCCGGGCAAAAGAAAGGCCAAGAGAAAATGATGCGTCAAGCAAAGCCCCCATGAAGCTCCCCAGGCCAACAACCAATACGTCGCGTGGCGCGATTCAATGTCGGATTCCCGCTTCCATTTGAACACGAAGTAAAAGGTGGCGGCGGCTAGGCAGTCTTGCAACGCGTAGACGTCCGGGACACTCGCTTTTAGCCAAAACGCGTGGCTGA
>Ga0256913_10001125_pt1 | contig 13801 bp, 8 predicted proteins | sample Axial_MatmetaG_FD_185970 | JGI IMG/M metagenome (GOLD analysis project Ga0256913, IMG submission 185970) | Deep-sea worm associated microbial mat communities from Axial Seamount, Juan de Fuca Ridge, Pacific Ocean - Axial_Mat | ecosystem: Environmental > Aquatic > Marine > Oceanic > Microbial...
GAAATGACGGGGATAATGGTGGCGGAGTGACCAAGTAAGGCCTCGCACCTTCGCATTTTCTCTCTTTCGCCCCTTGATCCCCCACCCGCACAGCCCATCGTCATTCCAAAGGAGGCACGACTGAGGCCCGCCCGAACGTACTGTTCGGTACGGGCGGGAATCTCCCGGGCATCATCCTGCCTCTAAAGCAAAAGGAAATTCGGTAGATTATTGTAGGGGATTTCTCCTCCTGCGTCGTCGAAATGACGACGTATTTTGAATGAACGACGTAGTTTTGGATTTTCTTGTTTTAATATTGGGATTTTTTTGAAATTTGGTACTTGTGATTTGTAATTTACTCTAAGTACTCCAAACTCTAGGCACTCCAAACTTCAAGTACTTCAGTTGCTTTCCCGCCGGGCTAAATTCTTTTTATAAAAGTCCAAAACTGCGCGGGCATTGGCTTCGGGATTATCTTTTTGCAATTCCAGGCTCATAACTTTTCCGGTATCACGTTTTGAAATACCATACTCATAAGCCTTATCGTAATAACGTAACGTCAGGTTTGCAACAAATTCCAGGTTGCCGTCATGCAACGCTTTAAGGGCTTCGTTGGCAAACTGACCGCCCAAACGTTCGCGTATTTTCTCTATCTGTTCCGCCAGCACTTTCCTGTCGAATCCGCCATATTCATATACAAGCCGTTTAACCCTTTCGGGTTTTGGAATCACAATTTTTATAACGGGAGCCTGCCGCATTCGGGTAAACAACGGATCGGGAATACCACACGACCCCAGTTGCCTGCTCTCGTCCTCAACCCAAACCGGTTTTGAAAAATCGAATTTACGCCACACATCGGCCAGATTGTTTTCAAACTGTTCGTTGGAGGGCTGCTTTTTTTGTCCCAGCGGGCCAAACACCGATCCTTTATGATGGGCAATTCCCTCAATATCCAAAAACTGCTCGCCATGTATTTCCAGCTCCTTAAGCACTGCGGTCTTTCCGCTGCCGGTGTAACCTCCCAGTACAATCATGTTAACCGGTTTTGAAAACTGTTCCCTGATATAATGACGATAAGCCTTATAACCCCCTTCCAAAACAGTAACCTCAAGTCCGGCGGTTTCAAAAAGCCAGGCCATGCTGCCCGAGCGCATACCTCCCCGCCAGCAGTGTACCAATATTTTTTTGTTACGGGCCAGTCTTTTAGCCTGTTTAACAAAATCAACCATTTTAGGGCCTACATATTCCAGCCCAAGCAATACCGCATTCTCTTTTCCTCCCTGCTTGTACCTTATACCAACCTGTTTCCGTTCTTCGTTATCAAACAACGGAATGTTAACCGCCCCGGGAATATGGGCATGTTCGTACTCGGCAGGAGAACGGACATCCACCAGCGGCAGATGATCGGTCAACGACAAAAAATCTTTGGCAGATAGTTTAACTGACATGATGCAAAGGTAAAACAATGCAACAAGACCTTTACAAAACAACAGATTTTAATTAGCAGGTGTAGTTTGCGATTTATAATTTTTAAAGCCCGTTAAAAATATTTGCTTATTATTGTTTGTTTAAAGCAACTGCAAAAATGTGCAACATTCAATAACCTGTGGTTGTCAAGGTCTATTACTACTGTATTAAAAAAAAGAAATCGGAAAATAATATTAATAAATATGAAACTTAGTAAATTGAGATTGATTACACTTTTTTTACTGGGAACGCTTTTTTTGTTTCCTGCATTAAAAACCAATGCTCAGATTTTGGAGCCGGTAAAATGGGATTTTTCAAGTAAAAAAACAGCAGACAACGAGTATGAGTTGACTTTCAGCGCCACCATCGACTATAAATGGCATCTTTATTCACAGGATATTCCCATGTCTCCCCCGGCCACAACCTTTCATTTCGATAAAAACGACAACATCGAACTGGTGGGAAAAGTAACGGAAGACACCTCTTCGGTTATTGAAGAGTACGACCCCAATTTTGAAATGAAATTGAAGTTTTATGCCAACAAAGCCGAATTTAAACAAAAAGTAAAGGTTCTTGCTTCGGGTACAAATACGCTTACGGGCTCACTGGAATTTATGTGTTGCGACGATACCAAATGCCTGCCCCCTTCCGACGTGGATTTCAGTTTCGACCTGGAAGGTTCCGGAAATGCTGTAGCAGCAGCCCCCCAAAGCAAAATTCTGGAACCGGTAAAATGGAAATTTACGGCAGAAAAGACAGGATCAAAAAAATATGACCTCTTCTTTAAAGCTCATATTGACAAAGGATATCATCTTTACTCGTTAACCATTCCCGAAAACGGCCCTTTGCCCACCGAGTTCAGTTTTGAAACATCCGAAAACTACAAACTTATCGGTAAACCGGTTGAGGTTACCAAACCCATCGAACAGTATGATGATGTTTTTGAAATGAACATCAAATTTTTTGAGGATGAAGCCGTTTTTAAACAATCCATTGAGCTCACCTCAAACAATAACGATATTCCGGTTATTGGCGAAATTGCCTATATGACCTGTAACGAAACGGGATGTGTTGCTCTGTATAACGACATTGAATTTCATTTTGACGGCAAAAACGACCGTGTTATTGCCGGTTCACAAGAAGAGCCGCAAAACGAAGCTGCCGTTAAAGCGGCTGACGACGACAAAGATATTACCGGATCAAAAAAAGGGTTATGGGGATTTTTCCTGATATCATTCCTCGGAGGTCTTCTTGCCATCCTTACCCCTTGTGTATTCCCGATGATACCCATGACCGTATCCTTTTTTATGAAAGAGGGCGATCAAAAAGCCAAAGGCAGGTTTGAAGCACTGGTTTACAGTTTCAGCATCATTATTATTTACACTTTCATCGGTTCCATTCTGGCTGTTATTGCAGGCCCCAATATTGCCAACTGGCTTAGTACCCACTGGTTACCAAATGTATTGTTTTTCCTTATTTTTATATTTTTTGCCGCTTCGTTTTTCGGTATGTTCGAAATTACGCTTCCCCACTGGATGATCAACAAAAGTGATCAAAAAGCAGATAAAGGCGGAATTTTGGGCCCGGTATTTATGGCATTAACGCTGGTATTGGTTTCGTTCAGCTGTACCGGCCCCATTGTCGGTTCTATCTTGGTGGCTTCGGCCGGAGGTGCAGTTATTAAGCCTATTGTGGGAATGTTTGGGTTTTCGTTGGCTTTTGCCATCCCTTTCGGATTATTTGCTTTCTTCCCCTCATTATTAAAAGGACTTCCCCGTTCGGGCGGCTGGCTTAATTCGGTTAAAGTGGTGCTGGGCTTTTTAGAGCTTGCACTGGGACTAAAATTCCTTTCCATTGCCGACCAAACCTACCATTGGGGTATTCTCGACAGAGAAATATACATTGCTTTCTGGATTGTTATCTTTTTCCTTATGGGGCTTTATCTGTTGGGAAAAATCAAATTTGCCCACGATTCGGATGTTCCGTATGTATCGGTTCCGCGTCTTACGCTGGCCATCATTACCTTTACCTTTGTGGTTTATATGATTCCGGGCATGTTCGGTGCTCCGTTAAAAGCCCTTTCGGGATATCTTCCGCCACAGGCAACGCACGATTTCGACCTGAACAAAGTGGTACGTGATAACGTGAAACTCTATTCGGGAAGCGGAACGGCCAATGCACCCAAAGAGCTGTGCGAAACGCCCAAGTATCACGAATTTTTACATCTGCCGCACGGACTGGAGGGATACTTTGATTACGACCAGGCGGTTAAATGTTCCAAAGAGCAAAACAAACCCATTTTTATCGATTTTACCGGCCACGGATGCGTTAACTGCCGCGAAATGGAGGCCAATGTGTGGTCAGACCCGGCTGTGCTAAAACGTCTTCGCGATGATTATATCGTGCTTGCACTTTATGTGGATGACAAAACAAAACTTCCGAAGGAAGAGTGGATAAAGTCGGATTACGATAACAAAATGAAAAAAACCGTCGGTAAAAAGAATGCCGATTTTCAAATCAGTAAATTCGGGGTTAACGCACAACCGTTTTATGTTTTAATGAATGGTGACGGTGAAGTGCTTACCAATCCGCGGGCTTACGATTTGGATGTGGATGCTTTTGTAAAATTCCTCGACGAAGGAAAAAAGAACTTTAATAACAATAACGGCATCCGGAACATTAACAAATAGTTTTCCGGTTATCGGACAGATAATTCGGCAAGCTGAATAAAATGATGTTTACAAACCTGCAAACCCTTTTTTTGTAAAGGAAGTTTGCAGGTTTTGTTTTTTTTAACCTTAATCGGTTAAAGGCAATGTTATAATGAATTCGGTACCTTTTCCCGGCTCGGAAACAACTTTTACAGAGCCGTTGTGCTCCTGTATTATCCCGTAAGTAATTGCTAACCCCAGGCCTGTTCCCTTGCCCACATCTTTGGTGGTAAAAAACGGATCGAAAAGCTTATTGATAATCTTTTTGTCGATACCTTTACCCGAATCTTTTATTGAAACAACAATATTGTTCTTTTCTTTTCGCGTTGTAATCCAAATTTTCCCTTCTCCCTCAATGGCATCTATGGCATTTGAAATAATATTTAAAAATGCCTGGTTTATTTTAACCGGAAAACAATTTAACAGAGGTATGTTATTACCGTAATTTTTAATTATTTTAATTCTTTTTTTGTATTTATTTTTTAGCAGAATCAGTGAAGTATTGAGCCCTTCGTGGATATCCATTGGCTCAGATTCGTTTTTTCCGGAACCCGAAAAAACACGCAACCCTTTAACTATTTCGGCAGTACGGTCGGCACCGAGTTTGATATCTTCCAGAATTTCGGGAATGGCATCTAAGGCCTCATCAAAATAATTCTCTTTCTTTAATTTTTCGATTGATTTGATCTCTTCCTGCAGATTTTCATCATTATGCTTCAAACTGCCTATTTTTGAAATTACCGGTTTAATGTCTTCAAAATCGCGTAATAAACTGTTTATTCCCGCATAAACAAAATTGATAGGGTTGTTAATTTCGTGGGCAATACCGGCCGAAAGCATACCCAGCGAAGCCATTTTTTCTGACTGCAACAATTGCGATTGCATTTTATTCAACTTATTGAGGGTTTCCTCCAATTCAATGTTTTTATTGTAAAGTTTACTGTTTTGCTCTTTAATAATCTGCTGTTTAGCCTTGATGCGCTTTAAGAAAAACAGGATAACCACAACCACCGTAAGACCAAGTAAAGAAATAATACCAAACAGGATGTTGAGCTTTTTTGAGTTTTCCAGCATTATTTCGTTCTCTCTTTTTTGTTCCTGTAAAAGGTTGTTGGTTTCCTCAAATTTATCAATGGTTGATAAAATATTAATATTCATCAGCCTGCTCATGTTATTTTTTTTAATCATCAACCCGAAATTGGCAATTTCCAGGTTTTTATAATGCAAAACTTTTTCAATATCATTTTTTTTAGTGTAAATATCAGCATATACTTTGTAAACCTTATCCTGAAGATTTATGCTCTTTATTTTTTTTGTATAGTTATTTGCCGAGTCGATGTAAGCCAAAGCACGGGGAAAATCGTTTTTAAAGTTGTACGCTTTAGCAGCAATAATATAAGCTGTATTTTTTAACCGCCCGGGCTTGCTGTTGTCAAGCACCTGATTACAATATTTAAGGGAACTATCGGGTTGGTTAAGGCTGAAATACTCCTCGGCAATACGCATCGATACAATTAACCTTGCACGGGGGAAATTGCGGCCGCGTAAATATTTAAATGCCAAATACTGTTTTTCAACAGCCTTTTCGTATTCCCCGATTCTATGATAGTATAATCCCAGCATTGAATAGGTGAAAACTGTATTTTTTGCCAAGTTGTTTTTAAGACTTATTTTAAGCGACCTGTTAAGATAATTCAGCGCACTGTCGTATTGACCAAGGTGAAAATATCCCTCGCCTATTCCCCTTAAATACTTGGCCGTTTTCCTAATATCCGATACTTCGGTAACATAAACAACCGCCTTTTTCAGTTCATATACCAACATCTCGTTTTGTTCCAGAAAAAAGTATGCTCTCGACAATTCGTAATAAATATTCGACAGTATTGAATCGTTTTTAAGCGACTTGTAAATAAATTCAGCTTTTCTGTAATAGGTAATACTGGTATCGTACTCTTCCGTATTGTAATATAATCGTGCCAGATTGTAATAAGAATGAGCCATTAAAGGTTGCGATTCCCTGCTTTTTGCGAAATCTAATTGAAAATAAACATAGTTCAACAGCTTTTTTGAATAATAAGCTTTTTCAAGTAATTCATCAATCATCTTAAATTTGGCAAAATCATTCTCCAGGCTGTTTAAGCGGTTAAAAAGGGTTGTGTCGTTTATTATTTCTTTTTGTTCGGGAATTTCATAGCCTTCAAAATTGGTAGCTTGTGCAAACAGAACCGATAACCCGGTTACTAATTGAAGCAACAAAAAAAGAAATAGTGCTTTTTTCATGGTAATCAAATGGTAAATAACCGGGGTTAATTTTTAAACACATATTTGTCAATAATATCCCTTAAAACACTTTCTTCCACCGGTTTGGTAATGTAATCGACACATCCCGAATCAAAAGCCATCTCTCTTTTATTGTCGGTGGTATAAGCCGTTTGGGCAATAATAGGCAGCTTGGGATAGATTTCTTTTATTTTTTTGGTGGCTTCATAACCGTCCATAATCGGCATTTTAAGATCCATTAATATCAAATCGATACCGGGATTGATCCTGCAGATCTCCACTGCCTCCCTGCCGTGTTTTGCGTGCAGTACATTAAAATCGGAACGTATCCTTTTTAGTAAAATCTCCATGAAAAGATAATTCAGCTCTTCATCTTCCACAACAAGAATGGTATTTTTATTCTTTTTTATATCACTTTCAGCATCAACAATATTGATTTCGGTTTTTTCTAGAGCCGGTTTATAGGGAATGGTGATATAAAAAACAGAGCCTTTTCCTTTTTCGGACTCGAGGGTTATTTTCCCGCCAATCAGTATAACATTTTCTTTGGCGATGGAAAGCCCAAGCCCAAGTCCGCCCATATGATCGCTTAACTCTTTGTTTTCCTGCGAAAAACTCTCGAAAATAATTCTCCAGTTCTCCGGTTTAATGCCAACACCGGTATCCTTAACATAAATTTCCAGGATGGGATCGTTTTCTTCTGAATTTTTTAAACGGTAACCAAATTCAACAAAACCCCTGTTGGTAAATTTCAGAGCATTTTCAAGTAAATTGTTTATTGCCCGTTTTAACTTAATATCATCAGTAATAATTGTGCTTTCGGTGTCGGAGAGGTTTTTCTTCATTAACAAGGGGATGCTTCGCTTTTTGGCGATTCCTTCAAAATCAGAATAGAGTTTTAACAACAGATCGTTCAAACAAAAGGTGTTTTCGTAAACCGTAACCTGTTTGGTAACAAGTTTTGATATTTCCAGAATATCATCAATTGTACGCAACAATTGCTTGCCGCTGTTTCGAATTATCTGAACGTAATAGTTTCTTTTTTCTTCAGTCAGTTCAGGATCGTCCAAAAATTCGGAGAAACCTAAAATGCCATTCATCGGTGTTCGTATCTCATGCGACATGTTTTGAAGAAATTCGGTTTTCAACCGGTCGCTTTGTTCAGCCCTCTCTTTTGCTTTTATTAATTCTTCTCTTTGCTTTATGTTTTCCTGTTCCAGTTTATATAACCCCAAAGCGTTATTGATTATTGCCAAAAGGTTATTCTTGTTCCAAGGTTTTTGTACGTATTGAAATATATGTGCATGGTTAATCGCGTTTCCGATTGCGTCCATATCGGAATAACCGGTTATCAAAATACGATGAAGCCCCGGATGCTGCTCAAGGGAATATTTCAGAAATTCAACCCCTGTCATTTCGGGCATTCTTTGATCGCTCAACACCAGGTCGATGTGATTATTATCCAGAATCTTTATCCCCTCTTTTGCCGACAATGCGGTAAATACATTGAAATCCCGACGAAAGGTATCCCTAAAAATCCGAAGGTTACTCTTTTCATCATCAACATATAATAGCGTGAATTTTTGCATATAATAATTGTAATTTAAAACATTGCTTTATTTATTACGGGTTTTTCTGTTTCAAAATTTTAATAAAAACTCCTTAACATTCAAATTGTCTGGCTTTTCAGCGACAAATATATTAATGTATCAATTACTACGTAAAAGAAATGTAATTACCAAAGGTAACAAAATTATGGTTAATTCCCAAATTCAATTGTCAATACGGCTTTTAGCAGGCTTTAACCCAACACCTTTTAAAAGTCAAAACGCTTTCTTTCCTGCTCTTTTGTCTATCTTTGCACCTTATTAAAAAATTCAATAATATGAAAAACCTGTTGTATGCGGCTTTTGTTTTAACGTTGATTTTTACCGTTCAGAGCTGTACAAACAATAACACAAAAAAAATGACCAATCCGCTTCTTCAGGAATGGAATACACCTTTCGGGGTTCCTCCGTTCAGTCAAATAAAACCCTCCGATTATGCACCTGCTTTTGAAAAAGCCATACAGGAACACAATAAAGAGATTGAAGCCATCATTAACAATCCCGAAAAACCCGGTTTTGACAACACCATCGGCGCCATGGCTTACTCGGGCCGGTTGCTTTCCAAAGTTTCCTCCGTTTTTTACGGACAACTTGGTGCCAACACCAATGATGAAATGCAAAAAGTAGCCGTGGAGTTGTCGCCAAAACTTTCAAAACACGGCGATGAGATAAGCATGAATCCCGAACTTTTTAAAAGAGTAAAAGCTGTTTACGACAATAAAGATCACATACAACTAACTCCCGAACAGGAATTTTTACTTGAAAACACCTACCGGGCATTTGTTCGTAACGGTGCCAACCTTTCAAAAGCAGATCAGGATAAACTGAAAAAAATCAACAGCGAACTTTCGGTACTCAGCCTTACTTTTGAGCAAAACGTTTTAACCGAAACCAACAATTTTAAATTGGTGGTTGATGATAAAAAAGACCTTGCCGGTTTACCCAAGTCGGTTGTTGAAGAAGCAGCCCGGGCTGCCAAAGCCGACAGCCTGGAAGGCAAATGGGTTTTTACAACCCAAAAACCGAGCATGATTCCGTTTTTACAGTTTGCCGAAAACCGTAGTCTTCGCCAGAAACTTTACAACGCCTATCTGAACAGAGCCAATCACAACAACAAATACGACAACAAAAAGGTGCTGACTAAAATTGTTGATCTCCGGTTAGAAAAAGCCAAACTTTTCGGTTTTAATCATTATGCCGATTACCGTTTACAAAACCGTATGGCAAAAAATGCCGACAATGTGTATAAGCTGCTGGGTCAGGTTTGGGATGCCGCATTACCGGTAGCCAAAAAAGAGGCCCGGGAGATGCAAACCATAATTGATAACGAAGGTGGAAACTTCAAACTGGCAAGCTGTGACTGGTGGTATTATGCCGAGAAAATCAGAAAACAGAAATATGACCTTGACGATAATGAGATACGGCCCTATTTCAAACTGGAAAATGTACGCGACGGTGCCTTTATGGTTTTTAATAAACTATACGGCATTACTTTTACCCCGGTCAACAACATTCCCAAACCCCATCCCGATGCGCAGGCTTTTGATGTTAAAGAGGCCGACGGCTCACATATCGGTTTGCTTTATATGGACTTTTTTCCGCGTACTTCAAAACAAAGCGGTGCGTGGCAGGGCGAATATCGCACCCATTTTGTAACACAAAAAGGCGAAGATGTAAAACCGGTAATTACCGTGGTTTATAATTTTACCAAACCGGGCAGCAATACCCCGTCGCTGTTGAGCTTTGACGAAGTGGAAACGCTGTTCCACGAGCTGGGACATGCCATGGATGCTCTTTTTGCCAAAAATGTTTACCCGTCAACAACCATCCCTTCCGATTTTGTGGAGCTGCCCTCGCAAATGATGGAGCATTGGGCTACCGAACCCGAAGTGTTAAAAATGTATGCTAAAAATTATAAAACCGGCGAGCCCGTTCCTGACGAACTCATCAAAAAGATTAACAACAGCCGTTTTTTCAATCAGGGTTTCATCAATACGGAATATCTTGCCGCTTCCTATCTTGATATGGACTACCATACCATAACTAAACCGCTCAACGTAAGTGTAACGGATTTTGAAAAAGCAGCCATGCAAAAAATCGGCCTGATTCCCGAAATAGAACCCCGTTACCGTAGCACCTGCTTTATGCACATTACCGGTGGCTACGATGCCGGATACTACAGCTATTTATGGGCTGCCGTGCTGGATAACGATGCTTTTGCATACTTTAAAGAAACCGGTATTTTTAACAAAGAAACCGCAGCGAAATTCAGAAAATATATTCTTGAAACCGACGGCACGCAAGACCCCGCACTTTTGTATCGTGAATTTAGAGGCCGTGATGCCAATGTTGAACCGCTTCTGGAAAGCCGGGGACTTATTCAGAAATAATATCTTTGAAACATGGAAAGTAAACGACAACAACGCATATCAAAACTTGTTCAACACGATCTTGGAGAGATATTTTTACGGGAAGTCCCGCATCTTACACAAGGCGTAATGGTAACGGTAACAAAAGTGCACGTAACGCCCGATCTGGCACTTGCAAAGGTTTATTTAAGCCTCTTCCCCGCAAAGGATAAAGAGCCGTTGCTGGCCGCCATCAACAAAGCCTCTCGCGAAGTGAGAGGCCTGCTGGGACAACGGGTTCGACACCAGTTACGCGCCATTCCCGAGCTGCGTTTTTACCTCGACGATTCGCTGGATTACATTGAACGAATCGATCAGTTACTAAAAGATGACAAGTAAAACCGAAAGAGATTAACAGATGAAATACGACCCGATAAAACGAAAACTTGGGGTGGTTTTTAACAAAACCCCTTTTCTGCGAAAAATGTTCTACAAGCTGCTTGACGTGTTGCTGTTACGCAGCTGGCATGTACACAAAGCTCTAAAAGAGTGGGAAAAATCCAATAACGGAACGCGTACCATTCTGGATGCGGGCTCAGGTTTCGGACAATATGTTTATTACATGGCATCGCGCAACGCCAACTGGAACATAAAAGGCGTGGATGTAAAACAGGAGCAGGTGGACGACTGTAACAATTTCTTTCATAAAATCGGACTTAACAACACGCTGTTTGAAACGGGCGACCTGACCAAATTAAACGAAACCGAAAAATACGATCTGATTCTGAGCGTGGATGTAATGGAACATATTGAAGAGGATGTGCTGGTATTTAAGAATTTTTACAAAGCCCTTAAACCCGGTGGAATGTTGCTTGTTTCAACCCCTTCCGATCAGGGCGGCTCCGATTCGCACCACGACCACGACCACGAAGGAGAAGACGGCGAGCATTCATTTATCGACGAACATGTACGCGACGGCTACGGGGTACAGGAAATTGCCGACAAAATGAAGTCGGCCGGTTTCGGCAAAACAGAGGTTACCTATCAGTATGGTACACCCGGAAAAATCGCCTGGAAACTGAGCATGAAGTTTCCCATTATCATGCTCAATGCCTCTTATATCTTTTTTATTATTCTTCCGTTTTATTACCTTGCGGTGATGCCGTTCGTTCTTGTACTCAACTACTTCGACCTGAAATTAAAACACAAAACGGGAACGGGTGTAATTGCCAAAGCGTGGAAACAATAAATCGTTTGATTTATAATCCACCGGTTTTATTATGAACTGTAATTTGATATTATCATTATGCGACTTCCTCTTTTTATAGCAAAAAGATATCTGATTTCGAAGAAATCGCATAACCTTATCAATATCATCTCATTTATTTCGGTAGCAGGCATTACCGTAGGCACCATGGCGCTTATTATTGTTCTGTCGGTTTTTAACGGTTTTGAAAATGTGATAAAATCCATGTATCACACCTTTAATCCCGACCTTGAAATAACGGTAAAACAGGGTAAAACCTTTCACTATTCCCGTTTTCCACACGAACAGTTATTAAACATTAACGGCGTTTACCAGCTTGTTCAGGTGGTTGAAGAGGATGCGCTGCTTAAATACAATAACCGCCAATACATCGGAAAAATAAAAGGTGTTTCTGAAAACTTTAAACAGGTTTCGGCCATCGATACCCTGGTAACCTACGGCAAGTTTGTATTGCAGGAGGGCGATGCCAATTTTGCCGTAACCGGTTCGGGTGTAGCCTGGTTTTTGGGCATCAACCTGCGCGACATTAAACAGCTGCTTTCCGTTTACGTCCCGCGACGGGGAAACGCCTCCTCATTTTCGATGGAAAGTGCATTCAACAACAGGGTAATCCATCCGGCCGGTGTGTTTTCCATACAGCAGGAAATTGACGACAAATATGTTTTTGTACCGCTGCGTTTTGCCCGCAGCTTAATGGATTACAGCGATGAAGTTACCGCAGTGGAAGTTTATCTGAAACCGGAAGCCGACGTTAACAGGATTCAACCGGAGGTTCAAAAAATAACAGGAAACGGCTTTTATGTTAAAAATCGTAATCAGCAAAACGCCACCCTGTTTAAAGTGATGAAATCGGAAAGAACGGCTATTTTTTTAATCCTTGTTTTTATTCTTGTTTTGGCCTCATTTAACATGATCGGTTCAATATCGGTACTTATTGTGGAAAAAAAGAAAGATATAGCCGTTTTAAAAAGTATGGGAGCCGATAAAAAACTGGTAAGCAGGATATTTTTTAACGAAGGCCTGATGATCGGTTTTATCGGTACCTTACTCGGCCTTTCGCTGGGATTTATTATCCTCTTTTTACAACAACAGTACGGATTTATCACGCTTGGAGGTGGCAACGGTGCATTTATTATCGATGCCTACCCCGTTAAGATGTTACCGCTTGATTTTGTTTATGTTTTCGTTACGGTTCAAATAATCAGCATGATTGCTTCGTGGTATCCGGTAAAATATTTACTGCGTAAATTTGAAGATATTTCGTTAAGATAAACCTTTGTTAACCGCAGAAAACCAAAAAACTACCTCCCCTTGTCCACTTCATTTAAAAACTCGCTGATCACCCTGATGTCTTCTTTTGGGTTGTCCTGCATGGTCATGTGGGCGGCATCTTTAATAACGGCAAATTTTGAACCGGGAACCAGACTTGCGTAATATTTAACGGTGGGCGGACGGGCTTCGTCATACTCACCGCAAATAAACAGTGTCGGAACTTTAATTTCGTGTAACCGGTCGGTACGGTCGTAGTTTTTCAGGTTTCCCGTAAACGTAAACTCGCTGGGCCCTTCCATATAATTATAGATTTCGGTGTTGATAAATCTGAAGGTGCTGTCGATATCCGCCGACCAGGGAAGTTTCCGGGCAACAAAATTTTTATAATAAACATCCATTGCCTGCTGATACTCCGGCGCATCATAAGTTCCTCTTTTTTCGTTTTCGCGAATGGCATTTTGAATGCTGTCGGGTAAGGTGGCAATCAGCGTGTCGGCATCTTTTAACCACAACGGAACACTGATGGCGGGACTGCTTAAAATCATCGCCTTTATTCCTTTGGGATATTTTAAATAGTAATCTACCCCAAGCATGGTTCCCCACGATTGACCGTAAAGATAATACTCGTTCAGCCCCAATGCTTTTCTAAGCTCTTCAACACTGTTTACAAAGCTATCCGTATTCATCAGCGCCGTGTCGAGTTTGTTACCCGACCGTCCGCATCCCACCTGGTCAAAAAATATCACAGGCCTGTCTTTACCGAGAGCTTCTAGCGGGGTGAGGTAATAGCCGGTGGCTCCCGGCCCTCCGTGCAAAATCAAAAGCGGAATTTTATCGCCGCTGCCAACCACTTTGTACCATACCCTGCCT
>Ga0256913_10001126_pt1 | contig 13801 bp, 10 predicted proteins | sample Axial_MatmetaG_FD_185970 | JGI IMG/M metagenome (GOLD analysis project Ga0256913, IMG submission 185970) | Deep-sea worm associated microbial mat communities from Axial Seamount, Juan de Fuca Ridge, Pacific Ocean - Axial_Mat | ecosystem: Environmental > Aquatic > Marine > Oceanic > Microbial...
TAAAAAACTGAGCTACATCACAAAGCTCAAGGCAATAAAGAACAAAAAAGAGGTCGAAGGAATGAAAAATTGTCACGTCAAGGACGGTGTGGCAATGGTTAAATTCTTTCATTGGCTTGATACCAATATCGGTAAAACAGAGATAACCGAACTTTCAGCAGCAACAAAGCTACAGTCATTCAGGAAAGAGCAGGAAGGATACATTGGTGATTCATTCAACACGATTAGCGCATACGGTGAGAATGCTGCCCTTCCCCATTACTCTGCCGATGAGAACAGCAATGCAGTGCTTGAACCCAAAGGCCTTTACCTCGTCGATTCGGGGGGGCAATATTTTGAAGGAACAACGGACATCACGCGTACAGTAGCTCTTGGCCCGCTTACCGATGAAGAAAAAACAGATTTTACCCTGGTACTGAAAGGACACATTTCACTTGCAAATGCTAAATTCCCATATGGTACACGAGGAGCACAGATCGATATCCTGGCACGCGGGGCAATGTGGCAACACGGCATAAATTACGGACACGGTACCGGTCACGGAGTGGGTCATTTCCTGAATGTTCATGAAGGACCTCAAAGTATCAAGCCACAGGATAACGGCATTGCCATTGAAAAAGGTATGATAACATCGAACGAGCCCGGTATTTACAAGGAGGGACGTCACGGCATACGTACCGAGAACCTTATCCTTACAGTTCCATACAAACAAACGGAATTTGGCACATTTTATGCTTTTGAAACAATAACTATATGCCCTGTCGATATTGATGCGTTAAATACGAACTTATTGACAAATGATGAAAAAGAGTGGTTAAACAATTACCATAAAAAAGTATATGAGACTTTGGGAAAATTCCTTAACAAAGAAGAAAGGTCATGGTTGAAGAACAAGACAAAGTCTGTTTAACAACATCTCCTGAGATATCACATACTATTAAAATACAAATAAATAACCTTGATCAAGTAAAGTAAAACATGAAACAGTCAATAAAAAGAATATCACTTATATTTTCAGTTCTGATTCCCATTGCTGCATTCTCGCAAGGATATAATATAGATGTCAGAATAAACGGCATTAAAGATACGACACTTCTGCTCGGTTATTATTTCAACAAACAGATGTTCGTTAAAGACACAACCGATGTTGATAGTAACGGACACGGTATTTTTCAGGGTGACGAGCCTCTCGACGGCGGCATTTACGTTATCTATCTCCCCGACAAATCGTACTTTGATATTTTGATAGGCGATGATCAGGAGTTTTCAGTTACTGCAACCGATGGCGACCTTGTTAACTCACAAAAGATAACAGGGAACAAAGAAGCCGGGATATTTCTCAAATACCAGAAATTCCTCAATGCAAAACAGAAAGAAGCACAAAAAATACAAAATGAAATAAAAGACCTGAAAAAGAATTCACCTGAATATGAAAAGGGCCTGGAAAAATTAAGGAAGGTCAAAGAAGAGGTTGACAATGAGATGAACAGGATAATCGACGAGAATACAGGCTCTCTCCTCGCCCGCTTTCTCCTGATGACTAAAGATATTAAGATACCTGACTTTGAAGTCCCAGAAAATATCGCCAATAAAGATTCGGTAATTCAGCTGAAAAAGTATCTGTACTACAAAGTACACTATTTTGACAATATTGATTTCAATGATGAACGCCTTTTGCGAACTCCTGTCTTTACAAGTAAACTTGAAAGATATTTCACCAAAATAGTTGTTCAGCAGCCCGATTCACTAATCAAAGAGGCAAACATGGTCATTGCGAAAACTAACGAACCTAAAATGCGCAGATATCTGATACAGTATCTTTTCAATATGGCTAATGAAAGTAAGATCATGGGTATGGATGCTATGGTTGTTGACATGGCAGAAAAATATTACCTCTCAGGCAAGGCCGAATGGGCAGACTCCACATTTCTGAGCAAACTGCAGGAAAGGGTTACTAAAATTAAACCCAACCTTATTGGTAACCAGGCACCCGACCTGTTAATGCAGTCTGTCGACGGCCAGTATTACAGACTGAGCGAGGTTAATGCTCCCATTACCATATTACTGTTTTGGGAACCTACCTGCGGTCATTGTAAGAAAGAGGTTCCTAAGCTAAAAGAATTGGTAAGCGATAAATACAAGGATAAAGGTGTTAAGATATTTGCTGTTTATACCCAGGTTGATAAAGAACCTTGGGAAAAGTTTATTGAAGAACATGATCTGTATGATTTTATAAATGTTTACGACCCGTATTACAAAACAAATTTCAGGAATCTTTACGATGTATACAGTACACCAACTATATATGTTCTCGACAAAAACAAGAAAATCATAGGAAAAAGAATAGCTGTTGAACAGCTGCCGGGGTTCATCGATTTTGAGATGAAACAACAGGAAAAATAAACAGATGGTTCTTTCGTTATTAAATTGAAGAGAAGAGTAGAAAAAATGAAGATCGAAACAATTGTACTTCTGCTTATCGCTATACTACTGCACGGATGCCTGAAGGGATCAAAAGACATGCCCCCACCCGAGATATTTCTTTCGATGCCCGATGACGGATATGAGATAGATCCCGACAGTGTATTACTCATCTCTCCAAAGATCACATACAATTACGATTCGCAGTACAAATGGACAAAGAACGGACAAGTACTCAACTACACAGAAAAAGACCTGGAATACTCTTCACCTGTTCTGCGTACTGACACTTTCGAATTCTTTGTATACACGCCTTCCGGAGCCGATTCAATGATAATTCCTGTTCATACTATCATCCTGATAGACTTTGAAGAATTCAACCTGGATAAATACACACCGCATATCAACAAAAGTGAAACCGGTTACTTCAACTCAAAAGGAGTAATACTTCCTGTAAAGAATGTTGAAACAGAGAATTACTGGAGTGGATTTGCAATTAGTATCGAAACCAATACCATAAGTCAGACCCTTGATAACCAATTCAGTGTTTATGCAACTTCAGGGGCAGACAGATCATCGCATTTCAGCGTCTTCCTTACTGACGACAAAGGTTCTCCTAACCGCATGTCGTTCAGCGACGGCAACAACCACACTTTGAAGTCGATAGCAGTAAATAACTCAACCTATACCGCACTTACCATTAAACGTGGTGATGTAAATGCAAGAGCTTTCGATTTCGGCGATTGGTACTTACTCACGATTAAAGGATACGATAATCAGGACAACCCCACAGGAGAGGTTGAATTCTACCTTGCCGATTACCGGTTTGAGAACAGCAATAAGAGGTATGTACTTTCGTCGTGGACAAATGTTGATCTGCAGGAACTGGGAAAAGTAAACTCGGTTGAATTCGTTCTTTCATCATCCGATACCAACGAAGACGGATACAACACCCCTCTTTACTTCTGCATCGATAACATTAAAATATTGCATTAACAGGGAAAAGTCATTTCACCAGTATCTTCTTTGTGACGGTCATGTTATTGAAAACAAACTTAGCAAGATAGATACCCGGCACAATTCCGGGAACATCAACATGTTTACTGTCGCCGGGATAAACATTCTTCAACAGAATACGTTCACCATTAACAGAATAAACCTCAATATATTTTAGGCCCGTATTATCCGTTCTGTAATAAAATCTTCCGTTTTCAACCGGATTGGGATACACTGACACCAGGTCTTCACGTGAGATATCATCTCCTATCCCTGTTGTCGAGCCGTAGGATACAAGCACATCAACCCAATAATTTCCTTTCATTCCGTCAGGCTGTACCTCAGATAGCTTCTTCCATGAAGAACCGTCGTAAAGGAAACCGTTCTCTTCTGCACTGTTACTTTTAATAATATTGTACAATGCCACGGTATCCACATCGTTCGAAGCATAGCTTATCTCTATTCCTGCATAAAAGGAGTTTTTTACCGAAACAGGAGAATCAAAAGTAACGATATGTTCACGGTTTTTAGTCATTGAAGCCACAGAAACAGTTTTTTCAGCTATTACCTGTCCGGGACCTGATGAATCACCATCCCATATCTTCACTTTAACAGAATCGTCTCCATACACACTTACCCCGAAAATTGCATAAACAGCCTCGATCTCAACTGAATCAAAACCTGAGTAAAATTCGGCATACTGTGTCGTCCCCATGCTGTTATGCCCCGACCAGTATCCGGTAATGCCCGACTGATCCAGGACAACAGTATCGGCATCCGTAAGGTGAGACAGTCGCTTTACTTTATTGTCGTAATGATCGTATCCTGTCAATTGGGCTACCCCCGAATTGTCAGGATCGAGCCAGTGCCCTACCTGAACAGTATCACCTGCAAGGTAATTCCACATCTTATTAAGCCTCGCGAAATAATCATTCACAGAATTACCACAATATGCCTCTCCTCCCGATAATGAGCCTACCAACAGGCCATTTGCATCAAAAAGCCCTGCTCCTGACGATCCTCCTTCTGTTGTGCCTGATTCCCACGTAGCAACAAGCCAGTGCGCATCTTCCACAAAAGGATCACCGTTAACATCATCGGCATTAAAAGTTACAGCCTTTAAAGGGTCAGTATCAAGCGATATCTTTTTAACATCGCCCTGTGGGTGATGTATTGTAACAAACGGTGCCGGCGGCGCTGTGGAAAGATTCCAGCCCGACCAGTAAGGCATATACTCGGTAGGCGGCACGTTATCGATCTCAACTAAAGCAAAATCAAGAGTATCAACCTGGGCCTTCAGCGTTGAACCGGAGAGGGTCTGATCTTTTGTCCCCTCAACGAAAGGTATGCATGAAGGAGTCTGGTAATTGAAATAAAATAAAATTGACTTATCAGAATTATCTTTTGTAAGACAATGTGCGGCAGTAAGAAAGTAGGGTGTTCCGTCTTTACGCGTGTTATTCATTATGGTACCTGAGCACAACATACTACCGTCAACAATGATCTTGCATACTGCACGGGATACCGAATCAGGTGTATCATTACTGCAATTCACGTTAACATTACAATCGCCGGAATCACCAAACCATCCTGTTTTCAAATCATTGCTTATGTAACCGTAAACCCCCAGGAAATCATGATTAACTGAACCTATCTCCAGAACAGGCTCTTCAGCAACACTTCCGTCATCACTGTATTCCAAAATAATTTCATCACCGGGGACAGGCGCCACTGCAAATATTCCTGACGGTTTATTGTTTTTAGCGGTGAACGAACCCAGCACAGTACTTCTGTCCGGGGAATAAACAAATAGTTTCCCGCCAACAGGTAACTTGAATTTTTTGAAAATAATGTTCAGGCTCATGGCCCCTTCCGATCTGATCCTCATTCTCCATAATCTTCCACCATCGGGAAGGCTGAACCACTCCCCGTTTTTCTCGCAGGAATAATTCACATCGAACGAATAAGCAAACTTTAGTGGCATAACTCTTCTATCGACGTCAGCACCGGCCAATACAGTTGCTTTCTTTTCTTTTGGTACAGGAGGAAGTATCTCGGGATACATCACGGCATTAAAGGCAGAAGGTTTACCACCATAACTTAACTGCCCCATAGCAGGATGAAGGCTGAAGATCGTAAGAATAATAAAAATAGTACTTTTCAAATGCATCTCTTTTCTGAAAAAGTAAAAGATAAAAATACAAAAAGATAATTTATTCCCTAATTCTCAAAAAGTTTAGACAAAAAAATATCCTCAACATATACGTAATTGAGGATATTAAGTTTTACTGATCGTTTGATAAATTCTATTTATATTCTTTTATTTCCACTTCACCTCCAAGAGCACTCTGAGCATTCTCTGCCAGTGCCTTCATCTCATCTTCACCCGGATAAACAATAACCGGCGCAATAAATGACACTCTTACTTTTATATAATCCACAACAAATTCACTGTGGGCTATGCCTCCCGTTAAAAGTATACCGTCCACCATCCCCTTAAGAACGGCTGCTGCTCCCCCTATCGCCTTGGATATCTGATATGCCATAGCTTCAAGTATCAGTTTGGCATGTTCATCCCCGTTCTCTATCATATGCTCTATCTCAAATACCTCATTTGTTCCAAGATGGGCAATCAGCCCCCCCTTACCGTGAATTCTCGCTCTCATCTCCTCGTGAGTGTATTTACCGCTGTAACATGTATCGACCAACGCCCCTGTCGGCAGCGTTCCTGCCCTGTCAGGAGAAAACGGGCCATAACCGTCCAATCCGTTATTCACATCTATCACACGGCCTCTACGATGAGCACCAACCGTAATACCGCCTCCCATGTGAGCAACGATAGCATTGATGTCTTCATACTTTTTATCTCTTGACGACGCAAAATTCCTTGCCACCGCCTTTTGGTTCAAAGCATGAAAAACCGACCTGCGAGGCATATCAGGAAGTCCTGTTATCCTGGCTACATCTTCAAGCTCATCAACAACGACCGGATCGGCAATAAAAGCCCTTGCTTTGGGAAGACTTTTTGCTATATCATCCGCAATCAGACCACCCAGATTACTTGCATGTTCTCCCATAATACCACGCCGAAGATCCTCCTTAAGCGTTTCATTCACCTCATAAACACCCGATTCAATAGGTTTTACCAGTCCACCTCTGCCAACAACAGCATCTATCTGTTCAATATCCACTTCCGCATGTATCAGCTCGTTAAGAATTACCTCTTTCCTGAATTCATACTGATCGGATATCTTTTCATAAATGGCAAGTTGCTCCAGTGAATGTTTTATGGATTTCAGAAATACAGATTTATTCCCGTCGTACACAGCAATCTTTGTACTTGTAGAACCGGGATTTATCACCAAAATTTTAAAGCAGCATTTCATGATAAGAATAGATTTTAAATTAATTTTAGATTAAACGGACCGGGTTTGAAAATTAAAGGGGATGTTGGTTTGTTCAACCACCGATAGCAGCAAGAAGGATGCTGTTAAGCTTAGCCTCTTCAGAATCACTTCGTGATGTAAGAACTATAGGGGCACTGGCACCAAGGATAACTGACGCAACTTTGGCTTTTGCAAAAAATACCAAAGATTTATACAGCACATTGCCTACTTCAATATCGGGCATTAAAAGAAGGTCCGTATCCCCTGCAACCTCACTCTTTATGCCCTTATGTTTAGCACTTTCAAAACTGACAGCATTATCGAAAGCCAAAGGACCGTCGATAATACAATTCCTTATCTGGTCCCTCTGGTTCATCTTTGATAGCAGGGCTGCATCAAGTGTAGCCTGCATATTCTCGTTTACCATCTCAATGGCACCCAGTACTGCAACCTTTGGTTTTGCAATGCCCATCTTATTCAAATATTCCACTGAGTTGTTCACTATCTGTATCTTATCGCTCAGGTTCGGAGAAATATTCATGGCCACATCGGTCACAGCAATAAGCTTATGGTATGTATCAACCTCGAACAATGCTATGTGCGACAAAAGCCTTCCTGTTCTCAATCCCCACTCTTTGTTCAAAACACCTTTCAGTAGCATAGGAGTTGCAACCTTACCCTTCATCAGGATATCAGCTTTATGGTCATGAACCATAGTAACTGCCTTTTTAACAGCCTCCTCAGGCGATGCCTCATGTATCATTTTCACACCGGTAAAATCATATCCGCCTTCCTTTATCAGATGTTCCGTTTCGGGCAAAGAACCTATAAGGACAGGTTCAATGAACCCTGCCTTGTAAGCATCATAGATAGCGCCCAGCGATTGCGGATCCTGAGAAACAGCAAGAACAAGCCTTTTCTTATCTTTCTTATTGATAACAGCCTGAAGATCTTTAAGTGTTCTGAACATACTTAATATCTTTAAGTCACCGGATAACAGACCATCCGGCGACTATTCTTTTATTTGTTTGACAACTCTTCAACAATAGTTTTGGTATCCTGTGCAATTACGAGTTCTTCATTCGTAGGAACCACCATTACCTTAACCTTTGAATTTGGAGAACTGATAACAATTTCCTCGCCTCTCGTTTTGTCATTCACCTCCTGGTCCAACTCTATTCCAAGGAATTCAAGATCACGACATACTCCTGCACGAGTACGTTTCTCATTCTCTCCTATACCTCCTGTGAAGATCAGGATATCAACTCCTCCCATTGCAGCAGCATAAGAACCTATGTATTTTTTGATCCTGTAATCGTACATCCTGATACCCAGTTGTGAAAGTTCGTGTCCGCTTTCGGCAGCTTCGTAAATTTCACGGGAATCGGAAGAAATACCGGTAACACCAAGCATACCGCTATGCTTGTTCAGTAACACACTCGCCGATCGTGTCCCTATCATCTCTTTATCCATAAGATATGTGATCACACCGGGATCAAGATCGCCTGAACGTGTTCCCATGATCAAACCTTCGAGCGGGGTAAATCCCATTGATGTGTCAACCGAATTACCATCTTTAATGGCAGCAACGGAAGCACCGTTCCCAAGATGACAGGAAATTATCTTCTGAGTATTGTAATTTACTCCAAGAATGTCACATGCCCTTTTTGAAACAAACCTGTGACTTGTTCCGTGGAAACCGTAACGACGGATCCCGTACTTCTTGTAAAGTGAATAAGGGATAGCGTACATGTAAGCATAATCAGGCATTGACTGATGGAACGCAGTGTCGAACACACCTACTTGCGGTACATCGGGCATAAGTTGCTGAATAGCATAAATACCTTTCAAGTTTGGCGGATTATGCAAAGGTGCGAGTGACACCATCTCCTCCAGCTTGTCAATGACCTCATTATTAATGAACACACTCGAACTGAATGTCTCACCCCCGTGAACTACCCTGTGCCCTACAGCATCGATCTCACTAAGGTCCTTGATGCAGCCGTGCTTCTCGCTGAGCATCACCCCGAGAATATAATCTATGCCTGTTTTATGGTCAATGATCTCACCCTCGAACGTGATCTTATCACCGTTCTCTTTCTGATGTTTAAGGAATGAACCTTTCAGTCCCACCTTTTCAACTCCCCCTTTGGCAATAACGTTCCAATCGGAAGCATCGGTCATTGAAAAGAGCTGATATTTAATTGATGAACTACCACAGTTCAATACTAATATTTTCATTTATCCGTGTTTTAATTATACGATCAATATTTAATTTACTCAATAATTGCTTATTCTATCTTCCCGGATAAAAAATCTTCGGCAATAATATTTCCCTCATCATCATATTTGTAGAAACCTGCTTTGGTGTGTACTCCGAGACGCTTTGCCCTTACCAACCGCTTCATCAACGGTGCAGGCTTATACTTCTGCTGACCAAACTCTTCATAAAGGTTCTCCATCCAGATAACGATCTTTTCGAGACCGATAAAGTCGGCTGATTTGAAAGGGCCGAAACGCATCCCCAGACCTATCTCCATTGTCTTATCAATATCAGACATTGTTGCCACACCTTCCATCAGAGTATAACATGCTTCGTTTAGCAAAGCAACGTAAAGCCGCATACTTACAATACCTGCCGATTCCATTACCGGGATCACATCACGGTTGATGAGTTCAACGAACTTACAAACGCGCTCATACACCTTATCAGATGTGTAAAGACCTTTTACAACCTCAATTATCTTTGCTTCGGGAGATGAAACAAAGAAGTGAAGACTAACTGTCCTGTCACGCTTCTTCAGCTCGGATGCAAGTTCTGTGATAACAATGGTAGTGGCATTAGTTGCAATGATGGCTTCATCACTCACCACTTTTTCAACATCCCTGAATATTCTTTTTCTTTCATTCAGGTCACGATGGCCTGTGTCCTTGTTTGCAGGTATTGCTTCGATAACAAAATCACAATCAACAACTGCAGTGCATTCCAAAGAACCTTTTATCCTTCCCATAATGGCCCTTTTTTCCGATGGTGTCAGTCCCCAGCTTTGGATACGCTTATTGAGTTCCTTGCTGATGCCGTCGAGTGCCATGTCCAGTTTTTCCTGATCACGTGCCACCAGCACCACCTCCATACCATACCAGCTTGCAATCCGGGCTATACCCTGAGCTTCCAAGCCGCAACCGATAACACCGATCCTTGAAAATAGTGTTTTCACCTTAACCTTATTGCTTAGCGCATAGGGTTCAATAGGTTCTGTTCTCAAATCTGCCATATTTAATTCTTTAATGATTATTTGTTTTGTTTGATATTGCAGTATCTATCAGTATGCTGCCGATAGTCTGATCTACCGATACGTTCTCAATAATTAAACCGGTATTTACTACTTGTTATGAACCTGATTTGCTGTAATGGCAACAAGATTAACGATATCGCTGACCGAGCAACCGCGTGACAGGTCATTGATAGGAGCTGCCATTCCCTGAAGGATGGGACCGATAGCCTCTGCTCCTGCAAGCCGCTGAACAAGTTTGTAACCGATATTTCCTGATTGCAGGTCCGGGAACACAAAAACATTTGCATTACCAGCGATCGCACTGTCAGGAGCTTTTTTCTTTCCAATTGCCGGAACAATGGCAGCATCAACCTGCAATTCTCCGTCGATCTTAAGATCGGGAGCCATCTCCTGAGCAAGTTTTGTAGCTTCTATCACCCTGTCAACAACCTCATGCTTTGCACTTCCTTTGGTAGAAAAGCTCAGCATGGCGATCCTTGGCTCAATGCTCAGCAATGCCTGAGTAGTACGACCGGTTGCCACAGCTATCTCGGCAAGTTCCTGCGCCGTGGGATCAGGATGAACAGCACAATCGGCAAAGATCATTAATCCATTCTCGCCGAACTCTTCATTTGGTATTCCCATTACAAATGCCCCCGAAACAACGCTAACACCGGGAACAGTTTTTACATATTGAAATGCAGGACGAAGAACATCGCCTGTGGCATTATTGGCTCCGGCAACCTCACCGTCGGCATCACCGGCTTTTATCATCATCACACTTAAATACAACGGATCTTTAATAAGTTCGCGAGCTTCTTCTTTGGTAAGCCCTTTCTTCTTACGGATCTCCACCATCATTTCCACGTACTCATCGATCTTCTCATAACTGTCAGGATCAATGATAATCGCTTTTGAAATATTCTCCAGACCGAACGCTTTTGCTGCATCGTTGATCTCACCGGGATTCCCGATAAGAATTATCTGTGCAAAACCTTCTCCCAAAATCGTGTCTGCTGCCCTAAGTGTTCTCTCTTCAGGGGCTTCCGGTAAAACAATACGCCTCTGTGTTTGTCTGGCCTTTTGCTTTAATTCTTCAATGAATTTCATTTTCTTCTCCGTTAATTTTAATATTTATTCTGAATACAAATTTATTGCTTTTAAATGAATCAATTTATACAAAAAATGATTAATGGAATATGTTTAATAACAGCATCCCAATAAGTGTTAAATATGTTTAACAAAAAGGCATGCAAGTATGTTTAAACATCAATAAAGTTTAAGCTTCACGTCGGATAAAAACATAAAAAATCCCGTGATCCAATTTAACATAAGACCACGGGATGAAATATATGGAAATGTATTTTAACTAATTCATTTTATAGATAGGATCAACACCATTTTTCGTTGTGATCACAACGACTCCGTTCTTACCTTTTTCACCATACAGTTCAACTGCCTTCTTCCCTTTTATCACGCGAATCGACTGGATATTGTAATCCTGAACTTTTAACACACCTTCAACTATTTTTTTATCAAGAACAAATAGCGGTTTTACCCCTGCCTGATGAAAAGTGGCAAGCAAAGAGGCCGCATCCCTGTCTTCTGCTGACAACTGGAACCTGACCGGAAGTACCATTCGTGTATTAACAGGTTGTTTATCCACCATGCCCGGCTTCCACTTTCCTGATGTTTTCTGAACTACCCTTACAGCTTCTGCATTAAACACATTATCACTGCTTCTCGAAATGAATACATCCTTTACTTCACCTGCTTTAGTCACTACAAAAGAGACGTAAACCACACCTTCCGTTTGCTTAAGAAAAGCATCTTCAGGATAAACCAAAGCTTTTTTCAGGTATTTATTAAAGTTATGCTTAAACCCTTCGAGTGAAGGTTTTTTATCCACAATATCGTAAACCTTACCTTCTACCTTATTGCTATCTGCCTGCGCTAATGAAGTGAATGGGACAATGAGCATGAGGAATATCAGTGTAGAAACTATTCTTTTCATAGCTGTTAATTTTAATTATTTACCAATTTAACGGCTTTTATACCTTTTGACTCTAAATAAAATTTAACAAATATTATACCATTATTACAGATCCTGGAAATATTTTTCAATCCGGATGGTCAGAAGGATACATTCCGACTGTTCAACTGGTGAAATGCATAAAAAGTTGTTTGTCCTTTATAAATATTGAACTCGAACTGTGCCGTACTAGAAAGATTATTTCCGTATGCCTTCAATAACACCTTGTGAATTCCTTCCGAAAGAGGTATCCGCGCATAAGAGATACTGTAAGGCAGGGTTTGCCAGTTGCGTGTATCGGCACTTTCGGTCACGGCATTAAGTATTCCCACTAATGCACCTATCGTTTCATCCTTGTTTCTGACGGCAGCTTCCAGCGCCTTTTTGGTGGCCAGGCGTGCAATTCCGCTTGCTATCTCCCTGACCATGCGGTCCTTCAGGCATTGAAAAGCAATTGCATTTATGTTCTCTGCCATCTCAAGAGGATATGTACCTGTTCCTGTTTCAAGATTTGCTTTGTAAAAAACCCTTTTCCGCTCCAGGTATTTCGGAAATGCAACGCGAAGAACAGAGAGGTTAGCAACGGCATTTTTTTCATCTTTCGATTTATCACCTACATAAATGGGGAAACTAAGGCCATACTCAGCATTTTTAAAGGTTACCCATCCGTTGTGATATCCCGCATTGTAGAAAGTGATGCTCCACTCCCCTTTTACCGGACCGAAACCGTTCATCCAGAAAAAAACAAGGTATCCTTTATCCGGATCATCAGTTTCTGCAATCAAATTAAATTTCCTTTCATAAAAATTCACTTCTTTCCCGAATCCCATGGCTTTAGCAGTACGCAGAAGATCTTTTTTTAACTGCAACGGCGCATGCAGACCAAACAATTTTGCATATTCGTTCTCGTAAACATCATATGCATTCCGGTAAGCAATAAAGGCATTGTTCATGTCTCCTGCAGCTTCATAGATCAGCCCCATAAGCACATGGGCAAATGCATCTTTGGCATATTTGTTCTTTGAATTCTTGTATCGGGTGTTCATCCTTTGAAGCTGGATATTGATACGCCGGCACTCCACAATGGCATCTTCATATTTTTTCATGTAGATATAGTTGAGGGCCATATAGTAATGTATCATCACACCTTCAAAGTCTTCAGGCCGGTACGCTTTTACCATGGGATTAGAAATAAGGGCAAGAGCCTCTGAACCTATCGACCAGCGATAATCCTCAACATAATGATCGGCCTTGGTGAAGTAGTAATTGCTTTTTTCGTATTCCCTGTTCATGAATGCTACCACCCCGCGATTGAACCAGTAAAGCACGCGGTTAACACCTGTTTCACCTTTTTTATCAGCGTCCAGCAGTTTCTCCGCACTCAGGAAATCACCCGAAACAACGTAAGTCTGAAGTTGCCGTGACTTTTCAAAATAGGTGGCACATCCCTGCAAAACAAGAATAAAGATCAGAATAACAAAACGCAACACTTTCAGGGTATTTTTCATTTGTGTGCGGATACTTCAGACATTAAATTATAATTGAAAGAAAAAATTAAGGCTTTAGCCCATATTGTATTTTATAACTGTCTCAGGGAACAGATCCCCAGGATACTCTTTACTTGATATATTTCTTCAATTTCTTATCGCCGATCCAGACTATCTCACTGGTCTCAAGATCGGTCAGTTCAA
>Ga0256913_10001127_pt1 | contig 13788 bp, 12 predicted proteins | sample Axial_MatmetaG_FD_185970 | JGI IMG/M metagenome (GOLD analysis project Ga0256913, IMG submission 185970) | Deep-sea worm associated microbial mat communities from Axial Seamount, Juan de Fuca Ridge, Pacific Ocean - Axial_Mat | ecosystem: Environmental > Aquatic > Marine > Oceanic > Microbial...
GGTTGACGGTAATTTACAAAGAATAGGTTTTGGAAAAGGGATGTATGATCGTTTCTTTGAGAAATTAAACAAAAGACCATATACGATTTTCATACAACCAATATTTTGTTATACAAAAAAAATCATTTGTGATGATTATGATGTTGCATCTGATTTGTTACTAGCACCAAAGGTAAGAAAAATATCTATGGTAAGGGTCAATAAAAGGACTTAAAGATGTTAACCGAAATACTACTAGGTGGTTTTATTGCCACTACTAGTGGGGTTGTCGGCTTTTTCATCTCTAAAAAGATAACAAACGCTAATTTTGATATTTACATGGATAAGGCAAAGGCAAAAGCTGCTGCTATAGAAAAAGAGGCAGAGCTTCTTTTGCATAAATCAAATATTAAGTCTCGAGAGATTGAACTGGAGGCGCTCAAGCACTATGAAAATGCAAAAGACAGGGCAAAAGCAGACCTTCATCAAAGAGAAGATGATGTAATACGAAAAGAGCAAAGTTTTAGGCGATACAAACAGATTGAAGAGAAGAAAATTCAAGAAGAAAGCAGTATTGTAAAAGCTAAAAAAGTTGATTTAGAGAGAAATGAAAAGCTTTTAAACTCACTAAAAAAGAGATACGAAGAGAAGATAGATGATGCCCTTCATGCCATAGAGCATAGTGCAGGGATGACTCAGGATGAGGCTAGAGATGTTTTACTTCAAAAGATTGAGGAAAAATGTCGAGGTGATGTTGCCCATATAGTTAGGCGGTATGAAAATGAAGCGAAAAAAACTGCTAAAGAGAAAGCAAACTATATTTTAGCTCAAGCAACTAGCCGTTTTGCAGGTGATTTTGCATCTGAGAGATTGACAAATTTGGTTCATTTAGACAATGATGAGCTAAAAGGTCGTATAATTGGAAAAGAGGGTAGAAATATAAAAGCCCTTGAGACTTTAATGGGTGTAGATATTGTTATAGATGATACACCAAATGCTATCCTTGTAAGTAGTTTTAATCTTTACAGAAGAGCTATCGCAACAAAAACACTTCAGCTTCTTATAGAGGATGGTAGAATCCAACCTGCTAGAATTGAAGAGATATATGAGAAAGTTTGTAATGAGTTTGAGACCAATATCTTAAATGAGGGTGAAGAGTTGGTATCAGAGCTTCATATAGGTGTTATGCACCCAGAGTTAATGAAGCTTATAGGCAAACTTCGATACCGTGCAAGTTATGGGCAAAATGCTTTATCTCACACTCTTGAAGTTGCTCATCTTGCAGGGATTATGGCTGCAGAGATGGGTGGAGATGCTACTTTGGCAAAAAGGGCAGGACTTTTGCATGATATTGGTAAAGCTTTGACTCATGACCATGATGGAAATCATGTAGATTTGGGTGTAGAGCTTTGTAACCGTTATAATGAGCATCCTATAGTTATAAATGCTATCTATGCTCATCATGGGCATGAAGATATAAACTCTATTGAGTGTGGAGCAGTTTGTGCTGCAGATGCTCTCTCTGCTGCTAGACCTGGTGCTAGAAGAGAGGTGCTAGAGAGTTTTCTAAAAAGAGTTACTGAGATAGAGGAGATAGCTTCATCTCATACAGGTGTTAAACAGGCTTATGCTATAAATGCCGGCAGAGAGGTAAGAGTGATGGTAAATGCCACTTTGGTAAATGACGATGAGTCTGCTTTGATGGCAAAAGAGATAGCAAAAGAGATAGAGGAAAAAGTACAATATCCTGGTGACATTAAAGTAAATGTTATCCGTGAAAGTAGATCTATAGTGTTTGCCAAATAAAATTATTTGGCAAACTTTTTAGCTAGTTGGAAGAAGTGAGACAGTATATTTTATAGCCATAGCTATGATGCCTAGTGCTATTAAAGATGATGCTACTACAGCGATTATTTTATAATTAATAAGAGATCCTTTTTATAGATTTTATGTATGGTTCATATAGATTTGTATAGTTTAATTGAACCTCGTATTTTAACTTATTTTTTGTTTTATAGTCAAATATATAGTGATATTTTTGTGGAACATATATCTTTGGAATTAGCAGTTTTTTTATAAATCCATAGAATTTTTTCTTGTTTTTAGTGTTATGGTAGCGATAGATTGAGACAATAGCACCAACTATGATAAATTTTTGATCATCATCATATTTTTGTCTTAGTTTTTTAGGGTTTAGACCTGCATCAATAACAAAAAGTTTCGATCTATAAAGTTGTTCATTTTGTAGATCTATTTTTGCATCCTCGTAGTGTTGTTTATAGCTTTTGTTGTTTTTGTTTTTTTCATATAAAAGTTGATGTTTTAACACCCTCTCTTTTGCATTTTTTAGTAAATTTTTATAGTTTACTCCACCATATTGAAGCACTACAAAAACTTTTCTTGGCATGATGGTTTTGTTGTATTTTAAATCTCTATATTGATCTATATTAAAGCCAAGTTTTTTTAATAGTTTTGTATCTAACCATTTAGGGTTGTTTTGATTGTAGCAAGATGTATCAGTAGTGGAAACTCTATATGAAATCCTTAGATAGATAGAGCTGTCTTGTTTGTTTTTGTATGGCAGTCTTAACTCCCTTTGAGTTAGAGTTATCTGTGTTGTTGGTGGGGATGAGTGACTCAGATAGACTCTAAAGAGAATCACCACATTTGAGATGATTAAAATCAAAAATGCCAAAGCAAAAAGTCTTAGGGATGATTTAGATAGTTGCATTTACCACCCTTACTCTTTTTAATACTGCCAATACAATAACGCCACTCAATCCAATAATTAGGAAGAAAAGATATTTTGGCATCATATCCCACCACCAATCATAAAATTTTGTATATAAAAAGATAACAAAAAATGTATTTGCTATATATATCATATCGTTAAAACCCTTTTTTATACCGATAAAAATCGCAAAAGCACTAGAGATAAAACCGATAATCTGATATAAAATCTCTATATTATTTTTATCCATCTGAATATAGCTTATCTCTCCCCAATTTGAAACTATTAACAGGGGAAAGAAAAATAAAAGCATTGCAGATATTCGGTAGATTGTATCAAATCCAAAATATTTTTGTTGTTCTAAAAAAGAGATTGCAAAAAGGGCAAAGGCTATGGGGAAAAAGTTTTCAGGTCTATCTCCAAAATCAAGCCAGTAGCAACCATGATAAACCCCAAACCTAGCTGATATAAAAACACTAAAAGAGATTATGCCAACCCCAAGAAGCATACGGGCATCTAAAGCATAGGCAAGAGTTATGGTAAATGCAGCCCATACTAAAAAAGCATTTGGGGAGGGTGTGATGTTGTATATCTCCCCAATCATTGTGATATTTAGAAAAAAAGCACTAAAACTAAGCAGTGCAGCGATTTTTGAGTAGTAGCTTGTTTTTTCATATCTGTATAGGTAGATGGTTAATCCAAGTAATAAGATCGGGGTAGCAATCAATATAGTTAGTTGAGTAGATATTGATAGGTCTCCCCAAAACTGGTAAAAAAGAAAAAATATACTTGCTCCAAATCCCAATGCTGCTAAAAATGAGACAATTTTCATCCCTAGTGAGAGTTGTTTTTTAGCTGTGCATGTATCAATGTCAAAATCTAAAGCATACCTGTCTATAAGTGTTTTATGGTAGTTTTTAATCTTCTTTAAACTATCTGTTTTAAGAGATATAAGCTGCTCATCTTCAAGTATCTTTAGTTCAGCTTCAAAAGATAGAATCTGATCAACTCTATGTTGAGCTTCAAGTTTTGAATTTATCTCTTTTGTTGACATAAGTAACTATTTTTTCCAAAGGATAGCTATCTCGTTTATAGTTACATCACTTCGTCTTGGTTTTATAAAAAACGGTGTTATCTCATAGTTATCTATATGCAGTTTTTCATCTATTTTTTGAGTCTCTTTTTCAAGGGTGGCATTTAGTATCTCTATATCGTTTTGTACATCTTGGATGAGGGTTTGTACATTATCCACATCACCTCTCTCATCCATGGCATGTTTGCCTTTTTTAAAAGCTGATGCTCCCCGTCTAAGAGTGGTTGCAGAGAGAGATTTTTTGCCAAAAAAAGCACCAAGAACTGTTAATCCGATATCTATAATAGTCTCTGTTGTTTTTGAACTTACATCATCTTTCTCTTTTTCAAGCTTTATCTCTAGTTTTTTTAGTTTGGTGTTTAGCTTTTTAAGTTTTGAGTCTGTTGATTTTTTGAGTTTTTCCAGCTCTTGATCCCTTAACTCTTTTAATCTATCCTTTATATCAACTATAAAATCTCTTTTTGATTGTTCAGGTTTTGATTCTAGTTTTAGTTTTGTGCAACTAAAGAGTTGTAGTTTTTTTGTACTGTAGAGATGGTTTGATAGGGATTTTTGGATAGTTTTTAGTGATTTTAGCTCTGTAATAAATGTTGGTAGCTCTGAATATGAAGCATCCATAATATAATTTTGTGTAAAATCTTCACACTCTGTATCTGTGCTTTGCTCCCAATCAACTCTGTTTTGGTGTGTATCTAACTCTAAAGAGAGGCACTCTTTTTCAACTCTGTCTATAGCTCTTTTTTGATTATAAAATCTAAGTGTAATATCTGCATATATGTACGGATAAAACGGCTCTTTTGAGTTTATATCTGTATTTAAAAAATACTCTTTTATATCTTGGTTTAAGATCGGTTTTTTATCTGTTTTTCTTTTTTGTTTTATCTCTTTTTTTTCACTTTTTAGTGTTGTGCTTTTTTGTTTAGATTTCATCAGTTTGCGGATATCATCTTTGGTCATTGGACCTTTTAGGTATGAGAGTACCCATCTTGTAGAAAACTCTATGGTCTCATCAGCATGAACATTTTTCATAAAAAAATGTCTTCCTTTTAGAGTCATGAGCTTATTGCTTATCTGCTCTTTTGTTAGTTTTGATTTTGCCATTAGGGGTTTTAATACTTTTGAGATATCTTGTTTTGTTTGAAGTTTTCCCACAAACCAAGTCCCTATGTTTGAGAGCCCTTTATAGTCTAAATCTACCGGATTTTGGGTAGATAAAACAACACCAACACCAAAAGCACGAGCCTGTTTTAGAAGTACAAGCATAGGCTCTTTTGATGGTGGATTTTTTAGTGGTGGGAAAAAACCAAATATCTCATCCATATAGAGTAAACTTTTAAGTGTATTGCTCCCTTTTTGTTTTCTCATCCAGTTTATGTAGGCATTTAGGAGGATAGTAACAAAAAACATCCTTTGATTTTCATCAAGATGAGATATGCTAAAAATAGCTACTTTTGCTTTGCCATTTTCATCATAAAGCATATTTTGTATATCTAAATCTTCCCCCTCTATCCATGATGAAAAGCTTACAGATGAGATGATGCCGTTTAGTGTCATAGCTAGTTTCATCCTCTGGTTTTGCTCATAAAATGTTTTTAGCTGAAGCATCCCCACCTTTTTAAAAGGGGGAGAGACCACATACCCAATAATATCTTCTAATGTTAGTGAGATACCTCTTGAGTAGTAGTAGTAAAATATGTTTGATAAAAGCAGATGCTCTTTTGATGTTATGGGGTCTGCTTCTATTGAGATGAGTGATAAAAGGGAGCTTACGGTTGTGTTTATGAGAGATGAGAGTGTATCGGCATCATCTAAAACCTCTTGAGGGGGAGCGTTGAAGTTACCTAAAACATTTACTCCAACACCAGCTGAACTACCAGGGGTATAGATGGTTTTTTGTACCTGTGCAAATCTATTTACTCTCGATACATCTTGAAAAGTACCCTCTAGCCCATCTTTATAAAGTTTTGAGATTTTTTGTGCTTCTTGTTCATCTTTTACCCATGGTTGAAACTTTTTTGGATCAAGGTCTTTAAATGCCAAACATAGATTTCCCATATCCCCTTTTGGATCAATTATGATAGATGGTATATTGTCAATAGAAGCTTCCTCTATTAGTGAGATACCCAGACCTGTTTTACCTGAGCCTGTCATACCTATAATCATGGCATGTGTTGTTAAATCTTTTGATTTATAGAGTGTTGTTCCGCTACCATCACTGTTTTTGCCAATATAAAATAGTCCCATTTTTTCATAATTGTTTTGCATCTTTCTTACCTTTTGTTAGTGTTTATCTCTATCTCGTTTATCTGTGAATCATCATAAGGATCCATGTGGATTATAGTATGTACAGATTTGTCTGGAAATAGATTTTTAATCTTCTCCTCTATCTTATCTGCTACAAGATGGGCATCATAAAGGGATATATCAAGATTAAATACTGTATGAACAGATACAAAAATATCTGAACCAGCTTCCCTTGTTTGTAAAAAGTGATAGTCTGTTATAAGTGCCTCACTTTTGATAGTAGTTATGATTTTTTCTATATCTTCTTGAGGTAGAGCAACATCAAGAAGCATCAAAATACCCTCTTTTATGATAGGGATTGCAGAATATATCATATAGATTGCGATACCGATACCTAAAATAGGATCTATCCACTCTTTGGCAGTGTAGTTTATAAGAACTAGTGCCACTAAAACTGCACCGTTTGAGTAGAGGTCTGTTTTGTAGTGTAGGGCATCTGCTTTTATCACCATATTTTTTGTTTTTTTTGCGACATAGTTTAAAAACATCACTAAAAATGCAGTTATAACAAAAGAGGCTATCATTACAGAGATACTCTCACTCATATGATCCATATCTCTGGGGTGGGCAAATTTTACTAAAGCTTCATATAGTATAAAAAGAGCTGAGAGTGAAACAACAACACCCTCTATAACTGCTGCTAAAGGTTCTATCTTTCCCCTTCCGTAGTGAAACATATCATCAGGGTCTTTCTCAGCAGAATTAAGTGCAAAATAGTTAAACAAAGATACTGTTAAATCTAAAAAAGAATCTATCGCAGAAGCTAAAACAGCTATAGAGCCACTCAAAATCCCTACACTCATTTTTAGCAGTACAAGCAAACCCGCAACGCAAGTAGATACAACAGTAGCCTTTTTTTCCAGTCTCATGAAAATCCTCTTAGTTATTTTGATACAATTATAGTTAAATTTATATAGATAAAGAATAAAATGAACTTAGATGATATAAGAAAACAAAGACAAAAGTGGATGAGTTGGAAAAATATTTCCCCCCTCCGTAAAGCACTAGATAGCTTGGCATGTGGAGTATGGCATGTAGAGATTGGTGATGTTGTAAAAATAAGTGGCGAGTGTGATAAATCTAGTGTGCATGAGATTGCTAAAAAAATGATGCCATGGAGAAAAGGTCCTTTTGAAGTTTGTGAAACTTTTATAGATAGTGAGTGGAAAAGTAACATAAAATACAATCTTTTGAGAGAGCATTTTGATTTAAAAGATAAAAGAGTTGCCGATATAGGGTGTAACAATGGCTATTATCTTTTTAGAATGCAGGAGGACGATCCAAAATTATTGGTAGGTTTTGACCCATCACCACTCTATAAAACACAGTTTGATTTTATAAATCATTTTGTAAAAAGTAAGATAGTTTATGAGTTGTTGGGTGTTGAGCATTTGGAGTTTTATGAAGAGAAGTTTGATACCATATTTTGCTTAGGTGTTCTCTATCACAGAAGTGACCCCGTGGCTATGTTAAAATCTCTCTTTAAGGGGCTTGATAAAGAGGGTGAAGTTATACTTGATACTTTTTATATAGAGGGTGATAGTGAGATCTGTTTGTGTCCAAAATCATCTTATTCAAAGATACCAAATATATATTTTGTTCCAACCATACCAGCTTTGAAAAACTGGTGTTTAAGAGCTGGATTTGTTGAGTTTGAGGTGCTTGAAACTTCAACAACAGATGCAAATGAGCAGAGAAAAACAGAGTGGATAGAGGGGCAGTCATTAGAGGACTTTTTAGATCCAGATGATAGTTCTAAAACTATTGAGGGTTACCCAGCTCCAAAGAGAGTTTATGTGAAATTGATAAAGGATAAAAGATGAGTGCTATGAATGAAGATCAAGCAGATGAGTTAGAGATACATGATTATTTAGAAGATGAAAATAGTGTAATATTAGAAACACATCAGTCTATCAATCGTGATCTTTGTGGCGAGATAGAGAAGATGGAAGTTGGTCGTGTAGAGGTAAGGCTTTTAACAACATCAGAGATGGTGGCAGATAATGAGGGGCTTGTTCATGGTGGTTTTATCTTTGGTGCTGCTGATTATGCAGCGATGGCTGCTGTAAATGAGAAAAATGTGGTTTTGGTTGCTTGTGATTCACAGTTTTTATCCCCTGTAAAGTTTGGTGATGAGGTTGTCTTTAGTGCAAAAGTTCGCCACAAAGAGGGTAGAAAAAGAAATGTTCATGTTGTAGGCCATGTGTTAGATATAAAAGTGTTTGATGGTGAATTTAAAACAGTTGTTACAGATAAACATGTGTTAAAACTAAAACTTCTTGATGATGAGGAGAGTGAGGAGGACAAGGAGACTATATAGCCCCTATCCAATAATCAGCATAACCTTGCTCTTGTTTGATTGTTGTGGTGTCTCCATGCCCTGGATATACAGTTTTGTCAAAAGTGAGTGTTTTAAACTTTTGAAGTGACTCTATCATATCTTGTGGATTTGAATATGGCAGGTCCGTTCTTCCAATGGAGCGGTTAAATATAAAATCACCACTAAACATAGCATCACCTATCTCAATGGTTGAACATCCTGGGGAGTGTCCTGGAAAATGGCGAAATTTTACTTTGATGCCATCAAAATCAAACTCCTCATCTGGTTTTACTTCAACATCAGCAACAGAGGGTGGCAAACCATCTGTCCATGAGCTTGAACTTAACATCGCTATATCCCCTTTTGGAGTATAGAGTGGGATGTTTAGTCTCTCTTTTACTTCGGCGTTGCACCAAACATGATCAAAATGTCCATGTGTATTTAATATCGCTACGGGGTTTGTTACATTTTGTAAAACCCACTCAGTTGCTTCAATGCCAGGGTCAATGATAAAATCTTTACCCTCAACACTCACAATATAACAATTTGTTTGATACATCCCCATAGGTTGGACTTTTATCTGCATACTCTCTCTTTTTTTAGTGTTATTATAACATTAGTTACCAAAGTAGGATATAATTATTTATATTAAAGTTTTTTAAAGGTTTTGGCAGTTTTATGGGTAAGTACGCACAAATATCAGACTATCTACAACGGTTTTTAGATAATGAAGTGAGAAAAACAGGTTTAAACCATGTTGTTGTTGGTTTGAGTGGTGGGCTTGATTCTGCTGTTGTGGCAGTTTTGGCACGGCATGTATTTGGGGATGACTTGCTTTGTGTAAAGATGCCTTCACACTACTCTTCACAAAACTCACTCGATGATGCAGATGAGTTGTGTCGTGATTTTAACCTAAAAAACGAAACAGCTTCGATAGAGATGATGTTAAAATCTTATGAAGAGGCAAACCCAAATATGGACAACCTTAGAAAGGGAAATCTATCTTCACGATTGAGGATGGCAACACTTTTTGATATATCTGCAAGAGAGAGCGGTTTGGTTTTAGGTACTAGCAACAAGAGTGAACTTATGCTAGGTTATGGAACTCTTTATGGAGACCTCTGTAGTGCTGTTAATCCCATAGGAGATCTATATAAAAGTGAAGTTTATGAGTTGGCTGAGTATCTTGGTGTTTCAAAAAGCATCATAAAAAAACCACCTTCGGCTGATTTGTGGGATGGGCAGAGTGATGAGGCAGACTTGGGTTATACCTATGCACAGTTAGATGAGGCACTAAAGCTTTATGTGGAAGATAGAATACCTAAAGAAGAGATGATAAAACAGGGTATAGATGCAAAGATGTTGGAGATGATTATAGGTAGGATTTTTCGCAATCAGTTTAAGCGAAAGATGCCAATAATCGCAAAATTGACATCAAGAACTATAAATCATGATTTTAACTATCCAAGAGATATAACTTTATAACAAAGGGGAAGCAGATGAAGATAGAGTTTAACAAGTTTATAAGTAAAAGGGGTGAACACTCCAATGTAAGTGATGTTTTAGATGGTGAAGATATAGATCAGATAACTTTGCTTGAGGAGGAGTTTGCATCCTATATCGGGGCAACCTATACACTGGCAACTTCACACGGTACCTCTGCTCTTCATTTGGCAATGCTTGCACTTGAGCTAAAAAGGGGGGATAAAGTTGTATGCTCTGTAAACAGTTTTGCAAATGTTCCCGAAGTTGTTCGTCACTTTGATGCTGAACCTGTTTTTATAGATATAGACCCTGATAGTTACAATATAAACTTAAACCTTTTAGAAGAGTATCTACAAGATAACAAATCGAAAAAACTAAAAGCAGTTATAGTTTCCCATATCGCTGGTGTTACAGTTGATTTAGATAGACTCTACTCCATAGCCAAGATATATGATGTAAAGATTGTTGAGGATGCAAGTGAAGCAGTTGGTGGTACCTACAATGATCAAAAGATAGGCTCAAGCGGTGCAGATATAACATGTTTTGATTTTTCGTCACACCTAAAGAAAAATATATGTAATGGTGGGATGTTTGTAACAGAAGATGAAGAGCTTTATAAGAGAGCAAAACTACTTGCAAATCATGGTATAACTCGTAATGAGGATGCTTTGGAGTATATTTATGATGTGGTTGATATTGGTAATGATTACTCTTTGAGTGAGTTAAATGCCGCTTATATAAGAGCTCAAATCAAACCACAAGATGAAAATATAAAACGAAACAAAGAGATAGCCAAAATGTATAATGATGGCTTAGATGGTGTAGAGCATATCACACTGCCAAATAGAGATAACGGGGAACACCCATTCTTTTTATATATAGTCAAGATAGATAAAAATCGAGACTCTTTTGCAGTTGAGTTAAAAGATGTTGGGATAGAAACAGGGTTGCACTACATACCTCTACACCTTCTTACATACTACAAATCAAAATACTCCCTTCGAGTAAATGATTTTCCAGTAGCTCTTAGAACTTTTCAACAGGTTTTGTCGTTGCCTATCTATCCAAGTATGAGTGATGATGAGGTTAAATTTATAATAGATAAAATCAAAAAAATAGCTAAAACAAGAGTTTGAAAAAAAAGTTAGTATTTTGGGTTGAGGAGTATTTCTACAACCCAAATCTGTTTCAAAAATTGGTATCTATGTTACTCCTTCCATTTAGTTGGATATACTGTTTTGGGATGTGGGTTCGCTATAAAACAAAAACTCCGCAGGATTTTGGTGTTAAAATCATAAGTGTTGGAAACTTAAGTGTTGGTGGTAGTGGTAAAACTCCACTTGTAACAGCCCTAGCACAAAGGTATGATGATGTAGCTGTCATACTTCGAGGTTATGGCAGACAAAGCAGTGGGCTTTATGTTGTAAAAGATAGAGATAAAATTTTGTGTGATGTTAAGATAAGTGGCGATGAAGCGATGATATATGCTCATAAAATCTTACATGCCGTAGTGATAGTGAGTGAAGATAGAAAAAAAGGGATACAAAAAGCCAAAGAGATGGGGGTAAAAACAGTTTTTTTAGATGATGCTTACTCTAAGCATGATATAAAAAAACTTGATATCATCATAGATGTTGAGAGTAAAAACAGCTCATGTTTGCCATCTGGTGCTTTTCGTGAGAGGCTTTGGAGTGGAAAAAAAGCTTTAATATTAAAAGAGGGTGTTGATTTTAAAAGGGTGGTTGAGCTTAAAGATAGATGTGATAAAATGTCGCTTGTAACTGCCATAGCAAGACCAAGCAGGTTGGATAAATTTTTACCAAATATACAAAACAAGCACTATTTTGAAGACCATCACCCCTTTACAAAAGGTGAGTTGGATGAGATTTTAAAAGATGATGGTGTTGATTCGCTTTTGGTAACATATAAAGATTTTGTAAAAGTTGAATCGTTTGGGATTCCTCTCTCTTTGCTTGATTTGGATGTGGAAGTTAACAATAAAATTTTTAATATAATAGATGATAGACTTCTTGAATAACTCCTATATATCTCAGAGGGCTAAAAAGTTCTAAGATTGTGCAAAACAAATTTTTAAGCCTAGCCATAGCTAAGGTTAAAATATTTTTTTGTGCAAGATTGGCACTTTTTAGCCCTCCCTATGGGCAATTTATAGAGAGCTTTACTCTGCGTTAGATAACCCCAACCGTAGCTACGGCTACGCTTGAGAACATCTGCCTTGATTAAAACTCTCTATAAAATGCTGAGATATATAGGAGTTATGTAAGAAGTCTATTATCAAAAGGTTCGGGTAGCTCAGGGGTAGAGCACTTCGTTGACATCGAAGTGGTCGGAGGTTCAAATCCTCTCTCGAACACCATTATCATAAACTGCAACTTTATTTCTGCCACCTTTCTTTGCATCATACATAGCGACATCAACTCTATGTACCAAATCATCAATATTTTTATCATTGTAACAATCACACTCTGCCACACCTATACTAACTGTAAAGTCTATTATTGTTTTATCTTCTAAAACCAGTTTTTTCTCTTCTATAGTAGCTCTGATCTTTTTGGCTATCAAATTTGCACCCTCTAAATTGGTGTTTGGTAAAAGGATAATAAACTCTTCGCCCCCAAACCTCACAACAACATCACTCTGCCTTGTTGAGCTAAGTAAAATATTGGCAATACTTTTAATAACTTCATCTCCAACAATATGCCCGTTTGTATCATTTATAATTTTAAATTTATCAATGTCAATCATAAGAGCACTAAGATTTTTGGATTCCCTTTTTGCTAAAAGTATAAGTGTGTTTGATATCTCATTAAAATATCTACGATTATATAACTCTGTCATAGAATCTTTATTTACCATACCCATAAGTGCTTCATGGGCAATTTGAAGTTTTTGAGTTCTCTCTCGAACTAACTCCTCTAGGTGCAATTCATAATCTTGAGCAACTTTACTATAGTACAGTTTTTCAGACACCTTCAACAACACCTCTTTTACCTGCTCAATTTTGATAGGCTTTAAAAGGTATCCATCTACAGAGTATCTGATACAATCAAGTAGATATGCAGACTCTTGATGTGCAGTTATTATTATAATAGGCATATCGGAGTTTATCATTTTGATATTTTTAGCCATCTCTACACCATTCATACGAGGCATACTGATATCACTTATAACAAGATCAAACTTTGATTTTTTAAACTCTTCTAACCCCTCAACCCCATTGCCAACACTAACAATGGAATCAAAAAACAAAGAGAGCATCTCCTCTATCGCCTCTCTAGCCTCTTCATTGTCCTCCACATAAAGAACCCTAAGTGTTCGTATAAATTGATATAACTTCTCTTGAGCTACCTGCAACTATTAAACCTTTTTTATTATATTTTTTGAAAATAGCTTACACTTAAAGATGCAAGATCTATCTTAAGCATATTTTTTCTACCATGGCACTCTTTTGGTAGAGATTTTATAGGGAGTAGGTTTTTTGCACCATACCCCCCAAACCTTTCATTGTTTGAACTAAAAATCTCTTTATATACCCCTTTAGATGGTAATCCAACCTCATAACCAATATGCTCTTTATCTGCAAAATTACAAACTATAAGGATCGGTTTTTGATTTCTTGCACCCTTTCTGACAAAAGAGATAACATTTGCTGCAGAATCATTCTCATCTATCCAGTAAAATCCCTCTCTCTCTACATCATTTTTGTGGAGTGATGGTTGATTTTTATAGAGCATGTTTAACTCTTTTAGGCAGTTTTGCACCCCTACATGCCGTGTATCTTCCTCTAAAAGATGCCAATCAAGACTTTGCTCATAGTTCCACTCACGAAACTGAGCAAACTCCCCACCCATAAAA
>Ga0256913_10001128_pt1 | contig 13787 bp, 4 predicted proteins | sample Axial_MatmetaG_FD_185970 | JGI IMG/M metagenome (GOLD analysis project Ga0256913, IMG submission 185970) | Deep-sea worm associated microbial mat communities from Axial Seamount, Juan de Fuca Ridge, Pacific Ocean - Axial_Mat | ecosystem: Environmental > Aquatic > Marine > Oceanic > Microbial...
TGATCCTCCATCAAAAGTTCTTCCAAACGAAACATCAGGTGGTATGGCACCGAAATATTCACTGTCTATGATCCTTGGAGTATCACTGCCAGCCGGAGCGCGGGCGCTTAACTGATTTCCGGCGGGATGCCTTGAAATGAAGAGACTGTCTCCGTTGCCTGACAGACGAAAAGGAAGATGGCACCCGGCCTGCCATGGGTTTTCATCCGCCCATACCAGGAGATAGCTTCCGGAAGGTAGCAGAGTTCCCGCAGGGAAACGATATTTCGCGAGATCGGAGGGATCGTCTGAAACGTATACCCAGCTGAGATCCATGTCGTAACCGGAACCGTTATAAACTTCGAACCAGTCATCGTACTCACCATAACCGTCGGTAACAGTAGTATCATTTACAGATTGTATTTCGTTTAATACCAGCCCATCAAATACCTGGGGGAAGAATACGGCACCCATATCGGATCTTGTTCCGTCCGGGTCATTTAATAAAGGAGACCCGGCATCAATACAGGGAGAGCTGTACGATAAATGATAATCCCTCTCTCCCCATTGCGTGAACAGAGGGTCAGCCGCAATGTTTCCCTCACCCTGCCAAGGTTCACTGTTCCCGGTAAGACAGTAAGTCACATCGAATATTGAACCATCTTCAAAACTGAAAACCGACGAATTGGAATGCAGTATGGTATTCGTCGCGGTTACGTTTCCTCCACCGGAACCGGTGGTTTTGTTGTATGCTCTTATTCCTATATCGCACGCACATACGGTGCAGTTAACTATTTCAGCGCAGGAGCCATCTTTTACTCCAACGCCTGTATAACAGCCTGTTATAGTACTACCGGAAATATAAACATCGGATATTTCGCTTCCAGCCGCACCGATTCCGATTGAAAAACCTTTATCAGTCGCGTTCCATACCCTGTTATCCTCAAATGTAAGTGTGCTGCTGTTTGAATCTACGCAATCACCCTCAATATTGAATATCTCACAATTTTTTACAAGATACTCTCCGGTCAGACAATTCTGAAATTCCACTCCATCGTGATACGATGTGGGCGGGTTTACCATATTTCCGAAGCTGCTGTTCTGTATTGTGGCTGACTCTCCACTATCCATGTAAAATAGTTCTCCGGAGTTCCAGCCAGTCAGATCGCAGCTGTCCATGAAAATGGAACCTTCCGTCATGTGAATACATCTGTAATTATTCCGGAAGCAGCAATTTTCAAATGTCAGTTCACTGTTTTCTGCCAGGATACAGGGATTATCCTGACTGGCTCCTCCGTACCCACCTGAGCCTGAAAATACTGTTTTCCTGAAATCTGCTTTTCCTCCTACAAGTTTTATTCCACCCCAGGGAGTAGATTCGTTGTCCGCTATAAACCTGACCGAATCGGTTGAGCTGCCATAACTGGTGATATCTCCGGCACAGTACATATTAACATCTTCTGCAAACCTGAGTTCTACACCATCCTCTATAACAAGCAACCCCCTGTAAGGAACAGTTATATCACTCACAACGTAATAGGGAGATTGATTCTGCGTTAAAACAGTTGTGCCTTCAAGGGTTCCGGACAACGTTGAATAGGAGTCAACCACCGTAAACGGATTCCAGCGATCGAATCCCTCTGTAGTTCTTGCAGCGGCTGTGGCTTCGACTCTCCAGATGTAATTTCCCGGAGGCAGCCCGGTAAAAGTATAACATGTATCTGTCAGGAGATGATGCTCTTCAAAAATCTCAAAAGGCCATCCATCGGCAGTGTAAAGGTAAACACTGTATGTGACATTACTTCCCGAAGGAATTTCGCATTTTTCCCATGAAACGAACTTCGTACCCAGCGAAACGGTGTCACCGGTTAACGCCCTGAAGGATCTTGGATCACTCTGATACTGCGCCTGCAAAGCATTGATTCTTCCGGGAATTCGAACATTCCGGAGTTCCTGCACAGCAGCATGGAATTCATCAACCGTTATTGCATCGTAAGTATCTTCTTCAACCGCGGAAGCCAGTACAATTTCAAGTGAATCTATAATCGGGTTTATTACAGCGGGGTTCAGTACCTGTTCAGCTATTGAATCAATACGGTCAAAATAAAGATCAAGCAGAAGAGAATCGAGGAGTACTTCCTCAAACAGAGGGTTATCGTACCAGTACGCGTTAACTCCCTGAGTGTAGGTTCTGGATGTCCAGTCTCCGAAAGTCTTGTCCACATCCCATGGAATCATAGTCCAGAGATCTGTTCCCGTTATATCATGGTAAAGATAATAATTATGATAATATGTACTGTAATTCAATGTCAGAGAATTCACGGCAATCATTGTTATCAGTCTGTTCAGATCAAAATATTCTCCGCCGTTTTCGTGAAGAGAATACGGTCTTTCCTGATCAACAAAATCCACAAGCTCGTAGAAATCGTTCCAGTTCTCCCCTTCGTTTGACCTCTTTTCCCAGAATCCGGGCACATCATCGTACCTGCTCAGGCATGCGCCATCTGTCGCAGCATTGTAAAGATTGGCATTGGGATCCATACCGTTTTCCAAGAGAAACTGTCCGTCGTACGATTCCCCCCTGGTGTACAGTCCTATATACGCATCATTCACATAGAGCCTGACAAAGTTTGCGGAGAAACAGGGGTAATCCAGCTGTCCCAGTATCCACGAAAACAGCCAGGTATGGATATACGTATGATCCAGGTACGCTGAGATGAAATTCCATTTGGTTCTTCCGTCAAGGGGCTGCTGATTTGAAAGTGTAATTCTGAAAGATTTCTTTGGATAACCCCGGGAACTGTCCCCCCTGAGCCGGATTTTCGCACCTGAATAAACTGTATCGTCAACAACGACTGTACACTCTATCTCGATGTTTTCAAAACAGAAACTGATCATCGTGCTGTACTCATCCGGATCACAGTAAATCATGTAAGACGGCACGTCCGAATCCGTTACGGAAGTTGACATCAACGAAAGAACTAAAAGTGCTAATTCATACATACATACCGGATTAGTTATCTCCTTTTCCACAGGTAGCTGATAAAATCTTCTATTTCCCTTTGCTCGGTTTCATTCAATGGTTTTATTCTATCGAACAACCAGGAGCAGATTTCACCGGGACTTTCAAATTCGTCCAGTCTTCCCGTAATAGAAGATATTACTTCAGCCATCTCTTCCCTGCGGACAAGGCTGTGAAGCCCATGGCCTTCCAATTCTGTTTCGCCGAGAAGATCAACATTGATCAGGGAATCAATATCCACTTCCTCGGTGAGAAGATGATAGTGTTCACCGAGCTGTGATGCCGATACGCCATATTCCTCCGCAAGCTGCTTCTGAGAGAAATGGGGTCCGTATTTCGTAACAGCATACTCGAGAGCGGCCGCCCATATTGCGGGTTTCCTGCCATGTGGTGCAGACACATGGCAGAACCTGTTCCAGACCGCGAGGGCCTGCTTCGACTTTTCTCTGGAATAGCCGTGGAGTTCAAGCATTCCACTGACCATACCGGCGACAAGATCCTCAATCGGAATGTTTTCGTGGTGAAGAGCTTTCCTCTTCAGACTGACCCTAAGAGATTCAATCCTGAGAAGTGTATGCTCGATCTTCTCGTCAAACGGAGCAAGCTCTTTTGCCTGTAGAAGAAGATGAAGGCTCTCCTCAATTCTTCCGGCTTTCGCTTCCAGCATGGCAAGATATGTTAAAGTAGACGGGACTTTGTGCTTCTCCCGCCGCGCTGTTGCCAGAAGGATTCGCTGGGCTTCTTCATCGTTGTTCAGCATGAGATGCACCAGGCCCAGCTTTCTTCTGGCGTCAAGATCCTCTGGAATCAGTTTCAGGTAATCTTCAAGAGCTTCCCTTGCCTGATCGAACCATTCAAGTTTAAGATAGGCGTCTGAAACCAGCAGCAGTCCGGCGGGACCGGGTACGCCATGCCACTTAAAATCGGACAGGCGGAGAGCCGCGTCACGCGAGTGACCCTCTTCGATATCAAGCTGGCTGAGATTCAGTACTGCCAGATCCTCATCGGATGTATTCCTGATGGAAGTGTCGGCAAGAAGCCTTTCCAGACTTTCTCTGACTGCTTCGTTGTTATTGTCTTCCCTCGCCTTCTGAACCTGCTTCCACAGCCAGTCAATCTTGTCTCCGGTTGAACCAGTCAATATCAATCCTCCCTGGTTACGGCAAGTATACCATATTCCTCGGCAGTTCTACTGAATACGGACGAACCAAGAGCCTCGGCATTTATCTTGTAAATGTATGGACCCGATGCGATCGGGTCTCCATCATGATCAAGACCATTCCATAGTATTTGATTGTAACCCTGGCCACAGCTTCTTGTGAGATATTCTATCCTGGTTCCGGCCACCGTAAATATGGATACTGCCACCAGAGCATCCTCAGACACCCTGAAACTGAAACATCTCCTGCCGTTCCCTGGATTAGGATAAACAACAGCTTCGGTAATCGCAAGATCGCTGTTTTCTAAAATACTGAGGTCCAGCGTGTCCATGGAGCTGTTTCCCAGGCCGTCAACACTCCATAGTATAAGCGTATGTTCACCGGCAGACAAAGCTTCGATAGTATATACAAGCTCTCCGGTAACCGAACTGCCCCTGTTGTATGCGAAAAAGGAGCTCACATCGTTACCGTTACCGTCGATGAACAGATTGAGTTCTTTTCCTGACCCTCCCCCGAGCAGGCAGATACCACTTGAATCACTTATCTCGGCTTCAAGGGTAACATCTCCGGTAAGTTCAGGATGCTGTATACCTTCGTAACCCCTTATCCACATGCTCACGGAGGGACCCTCAATATCACCGCCCGAAGGAGTTCCCAGGACGAGTACGGCAGGATCTTCAGCTGCGGATACGGCGGACTGACCGGAAAGAGCAAACGCCGCGGAACGGGCCATATTCCCGACGGATGATTGAAGAGGAATGAAACAATCTATACTGAATTCACCATTATCCACGGTCTGTGTACCGTTGTAAGCCGAACCTCCGTATTTTAAGTACGGAATCTGGGAACCTCCCAGACACGTGTAAACAGTATTCCAGGAAGATTCCTGAATTTTAATGAAAGCCAGCCCCTCATTCCAGAAACCTTCTCCGGTAACAGTATTCAGCTCCCCGCTTCGCAGAGTATCTCCTGCAACGGTTATGGACCCTTCGGTTTCAGAAAAAGGAAGGGAAATATCGGGATAGCCGAACATCACATAGAACCTGTTATTGCCATATGAACCTGACAGGGCAAGCTTGGACTGCCATACAGCGTCTCCAACTGAAAGATCCCTGTGGTTACACAGTGAATCAACCACACTTCTCATGTAATTGTAATTCGAACCACCCGAAGTTCCCCTGGTAGCGGCAACGCTGGATATACTGCCTCCAGCAGGATGAAGAACCATTGTCTCACTAATTGCATCACTGCCCGGATTATCAAAATGCCCCACATCGCATGTTGCCCAGAAAGAAACGGGAAGTCTGTGACCGTTACCGAGGCTGCCTACGTCTTCTCCAAGCATTATCACCTCGTGGGCAATCTGGTCAGCTGCACCATGACCCTGGTAAAGCGTAAACAGAAAACCCTGATTCAGAGTTTCCAGAAAGCTTTCCCTTGCTTCGGGCTTTTCAGGATGCGGCCCGTCGGGTGGCCATGGTCCGGGTGGCCACGGGTATTCTATGAGATAGAATTTCTCCCTTTCCATGGTGCGCGGCAGTACTTCTTCAGCGATGTGTTCAGAATTCAGTGTATGACTGGTTTCGTTCTGAGACGCACCCTGACCCCATTCGTCATCAGCGATAATGAGCGACCTGTTCATCCATGTTCCATAGCTCTGGCCACTGGCGTAGGATAACAGCTTGGCGGTACAGGTTCCAAGCTGGGACAGGTTGTCAACGGGGATTCTGGCTATCGGAACTTCAGGTAGAAAGGAACCATCATGAACCATAACGTACATATCGTCCATACAATCAATCTGACCGGACCCAAGTATTATCCAGGGCGGAATCATCACCGGTTGCGTGGTTGAAAAACCGCGAAAATCGTAGTGTCCGTCACCGGCCAGTATTACGCCCTGCAGACCGTCCGACCAGCTGTCCAGTCCCCATCTGACTGCGGATCTGATTGCTCCGGGATCTGCAACGCCCTGGCCGAATTCATCGTAAATCTCCGAAGTTGTAGCTATCACTGGATTGTGCCCCTGCTGAATATTCAGAGTCTCTATTCCGTTTATGCCGTCGTAAAGGGAAGGATGCACTACAATCAGCCTGTCACCACCTGATATCGTACCCTTGAGTCGTCCGGGACTTGCCGATTCTACCGAATCGGGAGATATCCAGTCACCGGAATCCATAAGAATCAATGCAGATACGGAATCAACATCGTAAGAATATTCCAGTTTACCTCCGGTGAACTCCGTTCCTGTGATCAGTTCAGGTGAATTGAAATCGGAAACATCGTAGACCCCGCAATTAGAGGTTACACCGGAAACAGTGAAGTTGTACCTCCCGGAACCTTCTCTGGACGGAAAAAGAACTTTTCCCGTAAGATTACCGGGCTGATCAGGATATTCAATTTGAACCGAAACGAGTCCCAGAATTCCTTCGCCAATATCATCCAGAAGCTTGATTTCAAGGTTGCAGGAGCCGGACAGCTGAAGGCTGTCAACCTCGAGCGTTCTTCCGCCGATACCGTACCATGTGTCCGTTAGAACCCTGTTTCCGTTAACGAACATTGCAGCGGTATGGGACTGTGATTTATCAGTGATAACGGCTGCTTTAACTGTAACTGTGCTTGAACCGTTAATCTGAAACGGTACCGTAACGCTCTCGCCCTTTGAAATAGATTCCCATATCCATCCCGTGGTATTCTCATACTCTGGCATCCAGATATGTTCCTCTCTCAACCATATGTCGTAAAGAATAGTATTGCCCCATTCGGGCGATGAATCAGGCTGCCCCGAAACTTGCTTGATTCTCCGACCGTTCTCCGCCCCCCATGTAAGCCAGTAGATATTATGGGACGCGTACCTGTGCTGCAGCCTGAGAAACTCTTTCCCGGCAACCTGCCATCTGGACAATCCTCTTCCGAAAAACCGAATGGAATCGTTTGCATCGAAGATGCCATCATTGTTATTGTCATCCACGAAAAAAGCAACTTCAGAGAGTTCATGAGTATCACCAGGAGTATTACTGAACATAAGTCCGGGACCGGTAAAAAGCCTGAGAGATGCGGCGGGGGAACCGGTAACATGACAGCCGTTGTTTTCAAGATCGGTTCCCGATAAAGTGTAACCGCCTGAATTGCCAATCGCTATACGAGCCCAGGGCTTTCCCCAGAAAATACTTCCGTCTGTTCCACCGGGGTTATCTTTCCAGAACAGGCATCCCTCCGGAGCGATGAGCTTGAGCAGCTGATTGCTTTCAACAGAAATACCTCCGGGTGTAGAAGTCCAGCGAAGCTGAATGTTAATCCTCGAAGCGTAACTGCCGCCACTTTCCCCGGTTATGGGATATACGGTAACCATGGCCAGGCGGGTTCCGGCCAGGGGGATTATCCCTTCTAGAACCACATGCCTGTCCGAAGGTGATACAGGGTCAGCGTCGATTTCTCTGGTATTCAAGGCTTCGCCGGATAATGAAGGAGCTCTGGCCTGAAGAGAATTCATGCCAGTAGATCTGTACGATGCCGCGGAATAAGTCAATTCAGGTTCCACCCCATACGGAACCGGTACGAAGAGGGTCAGAGAAGGGCGAAGCGGTTCACCGGCCACAAATCTTGTTGGTATCCCCCTGAAAACCGGATAACTGCCGCGGTCGGTGCTTATGAGCACGGGGTCTTCAAAAGCCAGTGCTGTACTGTAGCCGCCGGAAGGATCCACAGAACCTGCTTCTGCAAACTGAGCCTGCGAAACTATTACGAAGGAAAGCAGTAAACAAATCATTTGCTTAATACCGCCCTGAATCCGTCAAACGTACAGAACTGCCACAACTATTCAAATCCATAATCCTAGATATTCCTAACTATTGCCAGTACAGCGGTTTCTGAACCGGACTGCCCGTCTGCGGTTGAAAAATCGATTCTGTAAATATACGCACCGGAGGCAGGCTCATCGAAATCCATATCGAGACCGCTCCAGATAACCTGATTGTAACCTTCATCACATGTTACAGTCTTTCGCCAGATGGTTCTTCCGGCAACGGTATAAACGGTTATTACGGCTGAACCCGCAGAGGATGTTTCGAAATTAAAACATCTGTCCCCCTCTCCAGGATTGGGGTATACGAAAACCGAGGAGAGCAGATTTTCATTGGAAGTAACGGTGATAAAATCAAGTGTATCCCTTGCAGTATTCCCCATTCCATCCCAGGCAACAAGGATGATTCTGTGGTTGCCTTCAATCAGTTCCGGAAGACTGTATTCAACTTCGCCCCTTGTATAACTGTCCGGCCTGTACGTAAAATACCTGCTGATATCAAAACCCTGGGAATCCAGGCTGAGCAGTATTGAGCGGCCCGCGCTGCCACCCAATGTGCATATCCCGCTGGAATCAGACAGTACAGCCTTAAGTACTGCGGTTCCACTGACGGAGGGAATATCTTCCCCCCTGTATCCATCGATCCATAATTCGATCAACGGAGGCACTGAGTCGACCACGTAATTGCCATCGTCAATCAAATCAACCCATTCGTCAAATGCGACTTCGCAACCGTTTCCCGAAATTCCAACTGCGCTTCCACGGGAATAAAAACCTGTATCAGCCTGCAATGGTATGAAAAAAGACGATGAAAATTCCCGCCCGGTCGCCGTAATGAGTGATTGATAAATAGGCGAACCGTATTTCAGATAAGTTATCAGACCGCCATTAAAACCGTTATAAACTCTTTGCGCTCCGCTTTCGGTGATATTCAGAAAACCAACCGAACTGTTCTGAAAAGAACCGCTCACTGTGTTTATTCTTCCTCTTCTGAGAGTATCCGCTGGAATTTCCAGGCTGCATCCTGCGCTGGATGAAAAAACGGTACGCACGCCTCCGTCGCCAAGAAGAACATAATATTTGTTGTTATTGTAATTATCCGGCAGCTGTAGTTTGGCCAGCCAGAGAGCCTCCGCGGTTGTTGGGCTTCCGCTGCCGTATATCTCACTGTAATAATGGCTGAAAAGAGTTTCATTGGAAGAAGGAGAGGTTCCTCTGGTCGCTCCTATGGATGCTATGGATCCGGAACCCGGCTTTAACTCGAAATCCTCAGCCAGGCAATTGGCTGAAATCATGTCAAAGTGACCCAGGTCGCAGCTTGCGAATATCATCATTGGTTGCCGCGAACCATTATCAATCAATTCAACATCACTCGAAACAAGCAGCTTCTCGTGGGCAAGCTGTCCGTATGAACCATGCCCGAAAAAAATCATATTAGCGCAACCATCAGATAATTCCTGAATATAGTCGATCCTGGCTTCAGGTTTCTCCGGGTGAATGCCCGACGGCGATGTTCCGGACGGCCAGGGGTATTCAATCAGATAAAATTTAATCCTGTCAAGACTTGTCGGAAGAATTGAATCCGACAGAAGTTCACAGCTTTGTGTATGATAAAACTCATGTGTACTGTACGGACCCCATTCGTCATCCGCCGTAAGCAGTACTCTGTTCTCCCACACTCCCGACCCTTCAGGGGAATCGTAAATCATCACTTTCAACAAGTACGCGGCAAGCTCTGCATCTGAAGATGCAGTTATTCTTGATATCGGAACCTCCGGATACTCCCCGCTCTCATGAGCGATTACATAAATATCATCGTAATTGGAACCTTCTTTTGAATTGAGAAGAATACAGGCAGGTATTAGCGTGGGATAAGAAGTGATGTACATCAAAGGATCGTAAGAACCGTCACCTATCAGCAGAAGAGATTGAGCCGGTTCACTCCAGGAATCCTGTGTGTACCTGAAAAAAGACCTGATCGCGCCGGGGTCGCAAATACCCTGTCCAAATTCGTTGTAGACTTCACCGGTACTCACCATCGCGGTGGATAGCCCTCGGGCGGCATAAATAGCTTCAATCGGCTCAGCGGCTTCCATAAGCTCGTCCGCAACCACTATAGCTACGTCACCGTGAATTCCGCTGCCAATTATCCGGCCAGGCTCGGAAACGCTTATGGAATCAGGTGAAAGATAGCTTCCGGCACCTGCGGAAAGCCAGAACTGACTGTTCTGCTGCAGCACAAGGCCAGCATTGAGCTCTGCACCGGAAAGTTCACCCTCAAGTCTTTTCGGTACCGACGGGTCCGTGACATCAAGAAGGCTGAATTCACTCTTCGCACCTCCCAGCGAAAAGTTATACTTTCCCGGAACCGCATCGGTAAAACGCAACATTCGATTGGCCGCGTAAGAAAGACCTCTGGCATAATCGATTCTGAAATAATTAAAAAAAATAGTTCCCGGATCATCCGTTGCGGTAATTTTGAGAAGATTCATCGACGGGTCGAACTCAAGATCACTGATATTAAATATTACTTCATCATCCCCGGTCCACGAAGTATCCTCGATCACGAAACCGTTGAGGTCACAGATTATCCTGTGGGGGGCATTGTTACCAAACTCGGGTATTATTGAAAGATTCATGCTTCCAGACCCGTCAAAGGAGGGTGTTGAGAAGTAAAAGTAACTCGGAATATCTTCGTACAGTTGTGTCCATACCCAGCCCGTCTGTTTTTCCTGTCCGGCGACCCAGGCGTAGTCCTGTTCCTTCCATATACTGTAGCGCAGACTGTCACCCCACGCGGGTGAAGCATCCGGCACAGCGCTTAACGTATCTACCCTCAGACCATTTTCTCCGCCCCATGTAAGCCAGTAAACATTATGAGTCGCGTAGCGATGAGAGAGTCTTTCAAGATACCCTTGCGATACATCGAATCGGTCAAGCCCCTGGCCAAAGAACAATAGAGTGTCCGACTGGTTGAATACACCGTCCCCTCCATCGCACACCTCTACAGCAAGTTCCGACAAAAAGTGTTCTTCGGAAGGATCCTCAAGATTGAACTGTGTTCCGGGTCCCGAAAATACTCTCAACGATTTTGAGGGTGTTCCGGTTATTTCACATCCCGCCTGCTCAAGTTCTGATCCGGTTACAGCATAGATACCGGTTGAAGAGACAGCCATTCTTGCCCATGGACTGCCCCAGAAAGGGCTTGTAACATCCGTCCGTCCGTTTTCCGGCCAGTATGGAAGTTCATGACCGGTAAGAGCTGCCAGCAGCGATGAATCAATCATCCGGCTTCCATCAGTACGGGGCCATGCAAGCCGGACGGATATCGCCTGAGGAATACTCCCGATATTACTTCCCCTGAACGGATAGACCGTTACGGCGGCAACAGTGGTTCCCGCCATTCTGAATGTACGCAGTTCAACATAATCATCGGATTCAACGGCAGGAACGGCCGCAGGTATTTCCCATTCAACATCAAGCCCGGTTCCTTTCAGAACTGGTGTTACAAGAAGCGGTCCGGGAGGTAAAACTGACCGGGAACCCCTGGGACTGCAACTGATTTCCGGCTCGCATCCCGGAGGAATCGGAATGTAACATGTAAGAGAGGGCGTAACGTATTCATTCTGCCTGAAGGCAGTTCCCATGCCATTGATAACGGGATACCATCGGTCTTCGTAGCTTCGAAATGAAGGTTGACCAATATTTACGGTAAAAGCACATCCGTCGTCACCTGAATAGTTATATACAACTACACTCTGTTGCTCATCACTGCCCAGCAGAAGAACAGTCAATAAAAGAAAGTACAAAACATTATCCTTTCAGAGCGGTATTCCAAAATCTTCAGAACAACAGGCATTATGCAAAATATATTGCACCTGAGTAAGGCTTACAGAACTCCCGGTGTGAAATATAACTCCATTGGCAGTTATGTGTTCCCTCTGAATCGAATGCCAAGTGCTGTTTCCAGCGCCAGCGTCATTTTTTTCGCAGATGTCGATATGCAGACACAGCCCGGACATGACAATTTCTAAAGCCTGGAAGCAGCGTTGACGGTATCTCCATGGATATACTTATTTCCAGGAATAATATCTCCCCGGTTAATTCAGACCCGTATATTGAATTTTCCAATACGCTTCTGAAAAGTCAAGGCGCGCCCTGCCGGATTATTCACCATGTATCCATCAGTAAAAAATAGATGGCATCAGTATATTTAGCAGCTTACTTATCAACAGGTCGAATACGGAAGAACAATCCAGCTTAATTATTTACACTGAATTACATGAATACGGAGGAAGTTTCATATATTCGATGGAACACACGGCAGGGGATATATGAATTCACTTTCCTGGCATCTCGCGTGGAGATACCTTAGAAGGCATCCGCGCAGAAAGCACCTGGCATTTTCAACTATCGTCAGCGTGCTGGGCGTTGCTCTGGGAGTGGGAGCCCTGATAATTGTAATGGGTGTCCTATCCGGGCTGGAGAGTTTCATTGAGGATTCTGTCATAACGGTTGATGCGCCACTTGTAATTCTGCCCGACAGCGGCGGTTCATTCCAGATGTCCGACAGTATTCTGGCTCAACTTGAATCCCTCGCTCCCATCGGAAATATCTCACCTTTCATCCAGGGGGAAGCAGTTATCCGTCTACCTTCGCGGGGAGTGGATTCGGGATGCAGGGTCAGGGGAGTTGATCCGGAGAGGGAGTTCGCTTCCGACAGGATGCAGGATAAACTCTCGTACGGGGAATTGACACTCTCCACGCCGCAGGGAGATGACTGCATCCTGATGGGTCTTTATCTGGCTGAACAATTCTACCACTCCCTTGGTGATACTCTGTACCTGTTTCCCCCAATGGCCTTTTTTTCCAGTCGAAGACATGTGATTGGTAAAGCGATTCTTTCGGGAGCACTGGAAACAGGGCTTCCGGTTAACGATGAAACACTGGCTTACATACCACTTGATCTCGCGAGGAGAATGTATCTGCCTGATGGAGGTTATACCGGAATCAAGATCTATCCCGCGGAAGGGTTTTCCCCCGAACAGGCAGCCGAAGCAGCCTCTGTTATACTGGAAGATGGAGTATCCGTAAAAACATGGAAGGAACTTAATCCTGACCTGACCGCCTCCATGCAGCTTGAAAGAATGGGAACTTTCCTTGCCCTGCTCCTGATAACCCTGGTCGCTACCTTTAACATAATGGGAACAATCGCAAGATCGGCTATCGAGCGAAGGAAGGATATATCAGTCATGAAAGCCATGGGTGCTAATAACATGCTGATTTTCAGCATATTTCTCTGGGAAGGAATAATCGTTGGAATTACCGGAATTATCCTCGGGATGTTTCTTGGTCTGACCGGTTGCTGGCTCATAGCCAACACCAGCCTGATAAATCTCCCCGATGTTTATTCTTTTCACCAGAATATCCCTGTCAGAATTTCGCTGCTTCGAACCGCCATGGTCGGCATCATAGCTTTTCTGCTCAGCCTGGCATCCGGTATTGTTCCCGCAATGAAAGCAGCGGGGCTTGATCCGGTAAAAGGGCTTAAGCATTGAGTATCCTTCTGGTCATTCTCCTGTCCTACGGATATTCACCGGGCGATTCATGCCGGAACCTGATAACACTGGGCGATATCCCGGAGAGATCAATCCTGTTCGCCGAACTTGCCGCAAAGGACGGTGGCAGATCAACTGTTGAACTTGCGGACATACTGGAAATGGCGGGAAGGTTTTCCGAAGCCGAACACTATTACAGCATCGCGCTTAACTCCGCAATCGACCCTCTCCTCAGAGAATGGCTTGAAAACAGAATATCAGGCTGCACA
>Ga0256913_10001129_pt1 | contig 13782 bp, 16 predicted proteins | sample Axial_MatmetaG_FD_185970 | JGI IMG/M metagenome (GOLD analysis project Ga0256913, IMG submission 185970) | Deep-sea worm associated microbial mat communities from Axial Seamount, Juan de Fuca Ridge, Pacific Ocean - Axial_Mat | ecosystem: Environmental > Aquatic > Marine > Oceanic > Microbial...
AAATATACGAAAAACTCCCTTAAACAGTGGATAGAGAAGCTTGATAGGGAGTTAACCATAGAGCAGTTTCAAGCTATAGATAGAGCGATATTTAAGCAGTGGAAAAACTTCTACTCTGTCTCGAAATTAGAGTCAAAATATCAACAATTTGTCGGTAGAACCCTAAAATATAATGATACTATTTATGAGAATTTAGAGGATATTGTTATTCAAGATAGGAAGATTAGCTATATTTTCAGAGATGGTAAGAGTCTGACCACTCTACTAGAGAACGATGATGTCAACGCTCTCTTCGGTAGATATGGATTTGATTAATTAATAAAAGAGATGTATCTCTTCCATTAAATTTGCGAAGGTTATATCCTCTCCACCCTCTTTTAGGAACTCATTAAGGTACTTTTGAGATGCCTCTACCCCTTGGTTCTTCTCTATCTCTAAAAGTTCTCTATATAGATTTGATATAATCTCTAAGATATGCTTTGATATGCTCTTTCTTGCTGCGTGGTAGCCTATTATTTTACCAGTATCTGTATCTCTTCTGCTCTCAAATTCTGTAAAAATCCAGTAGTATCTACCATCTTTTGAGAGATTTTTAACCACAGCATTTATATTCTTACCTGATGATATTGTCTCCCATAAGAGTTTAAAGACCACTTTTGGCATATCTGGGTGTCTTACTATATTATGAGATTTACCTATTAACTCCTCTTGAGAGTATCCACTAACCTCCATAAAGTAGTCATTACAGAATGTAATTTTACCTTTCTCATCTGTTTCACTTACTATATATCTCTTTGGGTCTAACTCTATCTCTTCATCTATCGGTGTAGGTTTTTTCATATTATATCCTCCCATTTAGAAGTCTGATTAGTGCATCACTAACCTCATCAAACTTAAATATTCGTTTTCCACCATACTTTTTTGAAAACTTCTCTGCCTCTATCTTACCACCTATCGCTACTAAATCATCACCTGCTGGAGATATTGCTCTACTTCCATATATATAGAATGCCTCTCTTCCATTAATTGGCTCTGCCGTAACATAATCAGTAACTACAATCTGCACAAAATCTTTCTCACTCTTTACTCCCACATTAAACCATTTTGCTGGTCTATGATAGAACTCAAACATAGATTTTGGGCTACAGAAGTATACAGTTTTACCATTTTTAACCTCTATTTTAGATACCCATTTAGGCTCTTTATATACTTTTAGATGGCGAACAAGAGAAGTTGTATTTTTGTCATAATTTAACTCATAAACCTCTTTTGTCTTAAATGGTTTATCTATATTACTTTGAGCCACTGCTAATATAGAAAATATCGCAATTGTTGATATTAATCTTTTCATAAAATTCCTTTAAACTAAATCTTTTTTAGAGAATACTCTAAACCCTAAAGATGCAAATATTATACCTAAAGTTATAGGATATATTATAGATACAAAAATTAATACCTTTTGACTCATTGTATCTAATATATAAAATGCCACAGGTCCCATGACTGTAAGCTCTGGGTCAAATAGTGATATTGCTGATACTCTAAAAATCTCCATTGGGTTTACCATTGCAATAGATATAATTAACCCTGTGCTAACTCTCTCCTGCATCATTAGAGATATTAGAGCTATATCTATAAATGCCAGTAGAAATATCCATACAAAGAATGATAACCCAAGAGCCATCTCTGATGATTTAACTATTGAGGAGATAAAAAATGCTATCCCTAGAAATGCCAAACTCATAGCAAAGAGTAGAGCCGTATATAAGAAGAATATATCAAGAGGAACTGTAGCTCCTTTAAATACCCCATATATAATTGCAAAGAACATCGCCATAAATACAGGTAAAAAGACAGTTATAAATCTTCCAATAATCTTACCCCAGTAGTACTCTTTCAGAGATATTGGAAAGGATAACATATACTCTAAAATATGGCTATCTCTATCCCCAGATATTGACCTTACAGTGGTTATTAAAATAAAAATAGGTAGAATTATTATAGTGACCTGAATATACATCAAAAGTAATCTACTAAGCCCACTAAAGCCCATCACCTGCGACTCTGTTATCCCTGCAATAAAGAATAGAGCTATCAATCCACCAAATACTATTGAGTATATAATGAACCAATTTGCTCTAAGAGACTCTTTAAGGTCAAGATATGCTATTAAAAAAAGGTTGCTTAGACTACTACTCACCTTTATACCTCCCACTATTATTTTTTTTCTCTATATCTATAACTTTTTGAATTATATCCGTATATGAGAATATCTCTTTAGACTCTTTAATATCACTTCTACTCTTATGAGCCATAAATCCATAAGCCATTGGGGTTAAATTCTCACCATCATAAAATGCCTTTCTGGCATCTATCCACTCACCACTATCTCCATCTGTTATCCAGATTTTAGCACTTGTTCTCCATGATATATTATTTTCTTTAAACCAGAGTATCGTACATCCAATATCATCAAACATATAACTTTTGCCATCATGGATATTAATAACCTGTACAGTATGGTGTCTATCACTTGTAACCATTTTACACCTACTGCACATATCTCTATCCCAATGAACATCTTGAAGCTTATCACTTATCTCTTTTTTTTCGCAACCAGTAAAATATAGTATAGTTATGAGAAGAAAGAGAACTCTACTAACTCTTCTCATCAGATATAACCTTTCCTAAGTCCATATAGATTTTTCTATTAATCAACTCATCTACCTCCTCAACTCTATGAGTTACAAATAGAGATAACTTCTCATTTTGGCTCTCTTTAATAAGTTGATAAAAGTCATCTCTTGCACTTGGGTCAAGATTTGCTGTCGGCTCATCATATATAACTATTCTATTATCTTTTGCTAGAGATATAGATATTAAAAGTTTCTGTTTCATACCACCAGATAGTTTAAAGAATGACTTATTTAGATTAGAGTTAATATCTAGCTTCATTCTCTCTGCATAGCTATATATCTTCTCTCTCTCTATATGTGAGCTTTTACATACAAAATGTATTAGCTCTTTGATACTAAGTTTAATAGGTGGGGGTAGTTGGGGTACAAAGCTGATATTTTCTAAAACTTCAACTCTATTGATAATTGGATTGAGTCCCTCTATTAAGACTGACCCCTCTGTTGGGTGGTAATATCCGAGAATAGAACGGATAAGTGTTGTCTTACCTGCTCCATTTGCACCCATTAGGGCTATCGCATCACCTTTTTCAAAAGTTAAATTAACATTATCAAGAGATAGTGTCTTATCAAACTTTTTAGTTAACTCTCTTATCTCTATCATCTTAAACCAAACTCTTTAATCTAAAATCAAATTTAAGAGCATCTTTGTGACATACATCAATACATCTACCACATAGAGTACAATCAGCTCCTGTGATATATGCTGTTGTAATACTCTTCTCATCAATCTGTTTTTTATACTTCGCTTTAGTAATCTCTAGCACCTGATTTTCAAAGCAGACATCGTGACACACCATACAGCTATCACAGTTATCATTCCACTCTATTCTAAGTGCTGATACCTTTCCAATCATTCCGTAAGTTGTCCCTATTGGGCATACATAAGTACACCACGCTCTACGAGAGAAGAAGACCTCTAGGGCTAAGACTAGAAGAACCCATATAAGAGCTAAACTCCAACCATAAGCGATAGCTCTACTTAGTATTCCAACAACATTAAATGTCTCAAATATTAAATATCCACTTGTAAAGGATAGAATTAAAAAGATACTCCAGAAGATATATCTAACTCTATGGTCAAATTTTCTACTCTTTATAATCTTTTTTGCAACAAGCATATTGTGCCACTTCTCACCTATCTCACTAAGAATTCCATAAGGGCATACCCACGCACAGTAACTTCTACCCCCAACTAAGAGATAGAATATAACTATCGTAGTTGAACCTATTATAATATTTATATGCAGATGGTGTTCTGCTAAGAACATCTCCATAGTAGTAAATACATCTATAAGGTGAAAACCTAAAAATCTTGAACCATTTAGTGTCCCCTCTAAGACCTGTATATCGATAGAGAATGATAGAAAAAATAGGAGATGGATAAATAATACAACTATCCATCTTTTTGACCTATAACTTAGATGTTTTTTACCCTCTTTAGATGTACTAAAAAATGTTGAGAGAAATGAAGACCTCTTTATGGTCTCTCTATTATTATATTTATCCATAATATCTATTTCTTCTTTAAACTAGCTTCTTTAGCTCTAGCTGGAAACTCTCCAATCTCATCAGCTAAGACTCTTAGAGCATTCTCATCTAGTGCCATCAAGAGACCTTTCATAACAACATTCTCTTTTCTCCCAGCTTTAAAGTCACTTAACTTTTTATAAAGCTCGTCAGCACTCTGCCCAAATAGTTTAGGACCCATCATCTTTTTACCATTTTGGAAACCTGAACCGTTAATTCCGTGACAAGATGAACACTTTCTATCATAATCATCACTTACATCAAATGCAGATATACTCCCTGCCTTATTTCTTAGAGCATTTAACTTATCACTCTCTTTCTCTCTATCATCTTTATCCTCAATCTGTGTTGTCTTTGCATTTGAGACTTTATCTCCCATATCAGCAATAACTTTACCATGTTCTCCACCATTATAAGCTCCACCATTTGAGGCAACCCAACCAGCTATGCCAATAATTAAAACTGTTAATACCCCTACTATAATATTTTTCATTTTTGACTCTCCCTCATCTTTTTAATTTTTTTGTTAAACTCATAAATCTCATTAGCTAAAGTTTTAATCTCATTATCGCTCATCTTTTTGATGAGGTCATTCATTAGAGGATTTAATTTTTTCCCACTTTTGAAATCAGATATTTTCTGATATATATAATCACTATCTCTCGAAATTAGAGATGGTCCAATTACACCATTTGCATAATCATCGTGACAAGCAGAGCATTTAATCTTAAAATTGTGACTCAACTGTCCAGATAGGAGAGATATTTTAACTCTCTCGTAAGGACTTCTAATATTCATATTTGCATCTAACTTTGTTCTAGGTTTAACTCTAACAGAGGCATCTCTATTTGCTGGTTGTGCATTCTGGTCATATTCACTATTGATACCATAATCATAATAGTAAGATTTGCTTCGATTTTTGTCTATACTCTTCTCTTTTACCTTTATCTCTTTGGCATTCTTATTTGATATTATCTCTATCCCTCTATTTATACTACTCTTCTCCTCTTTTTTTACCTCATCATCACTACCACCACACCCTGATAATATAATAGATAGAGCAACAACTGCTATATTTAACTTATCTCGTCTTCTCATATAATTTCTCCAATCTTTAGTTACTATAAAACTGTTCGTAAGTCACTCTTGGCTTAATTGTTATAGATGGATTTTGGGTTGGACATATCTCTTGACACGCTCCACAACCGATACAGCCATCATATATCTCTGGTCTATTTCCACCATTTGGAGTGGGTATCATCGCTATAGCACTTAATGGATTTGGAATAGGACATATATCGGCACATAGAGTACACGCCTTACCCTCATATCCTCTCAACTTCTCTAAGAGTTCAAGCTCTAACTCATTCACATTTCTAGTGCCATCTATAAAGCTCTCCATCTTCTCAAGATAACCATCTGGTACAGGAATTTTAGAGATAGCTAAACAAGATTTTGGGTCAGATAGAACTGCAATACCCATCTTTATATCCTCTGCCTTTTCACAAGAGTGCTCTAAAGCTCCACTAGGACAAGCCAAGACACACGGAACAGCATTACAGGCGTAACAACCTCTGATATTTGCATCTATATATGGAGTTCCAACACCGTGACCATAACCTATATCAGTCAATTTAATAGAGTGGTATGGGCATACCTGAAGACACTGTCCACACTTTATACATAGAGCTAAAAACTCTTTCTCTCCAATTGCACCTGGTGGTCTCAATCTATTTTCAGATAAAAGAGCCTTAGGTGCAACAAAAAATCCACCTGCTAAAACTGCACCAAATACTCCAAGTGTAGAGTATTTAATAAACTCTCTTCTCTCCGTTTTTATTTTTGCCATAATTATCCTTTGATTTTCACTTTAGGTTCTCTATCTTCTAGCAGAAATAGAGGTTGAGTAAATGGAGCTAACTTTGCCAAAAAGTTTAATAGAGATATAACAGGTGATGCGTAGAAGAACTTTACATCAGGATTATATACCCAAAGTTGGTCTGCATACTGATATACTCTATGTGGAGTATCTCCAATATTATCTCTATCTCTATCAAACCCCTCATACTTATCCCAATAGTTTCTAACTATTTCATTCTCATTAGTTTTACTTCCTCTGCTATCATTAACTATATCCTCTATATTTCCCATAATGATATTATCTTTAATCACATTATTTTCACTTAGAGAGTGGAAGTGTAGAGCTTCAGAGTTATATAAAATTTTATTCCCAGTTATATAATTATGTGTATCTGGCTCAAATGGTGACCTATCTATATACATCCCTTGTGCATTATATAAGATAGTGTTATCTTTTAATGTAAAATTAGATACATCTTTAAGTCCTATACCCATTCCTGTTGCACCTAAAGAGCTTTTAATCACATTTCCTGAAGCGATACTATCTTGCGAATACATAAAGAATATACCGACAGAGTTTAACTCATAATAGTTATCTCTAATAATATTTTTACCAGCATACATAAAATGTAGAGAGTATCTGTTCTCTCTTCCATAGTTACTAACTATATCATTTCCGTGAGAGTACCATACAACCATATCACGAGATTTAATGAGGGAGTTTCTTCTAATTATATTATCATTACTATACCATAATCTAAGTCCATCACCTCTAAGTCCAAGTTCAAAAGCCTTTGAGGTGATATTATTATCAGATATGATAGAGTTACTAATCATCTGCATATCTATTCCAAATAGACAATCATCTATAACACAGTGGCTTATCTCACACTGCTTTCCATCAGATATTTTAATACCTGCATCAAGATTTTCGTGTCTATCTCCACTACCAACTATCTTTAGATTTTTAAGAGTCACAAAAGAGCTTTTAATGGTAATAACTGTCCCATTATCCTCTCCATCTATAACCACTCCACTATCTTTACCTATTATAGTAAGTGGTTTATTTATAAAAATACTACCTTTATATACCCCTGCTGGTAGTTTTATAATTGAGCCACTAGGGGCATTATCTATAGCCTCTTGTAGAATAGAGGCTATAACTGTTTGACTCATTATAATAAGTAATATAGATAATTTTTTCACCTTAAAACCTAACTATCTGTCTCTCTCATAGCTTTTTGTTTTGCAAATAGAGCAAGAAGAGAGAGTAGACTTATGGCAACTAGAAGATAGAAGCCTATTGTTGGGTATGAGTGAGTTGTAAACTGTGCAATCTTACCATCACCAAATACTGTCGGCATAAATGGTTTTATTTTAAATGCACCCCAGTCGTGAAGATTGTGACCAAACCAGTATAACCAGTATGAGTAGTCTGCTAAAAATAGAATTGGCAGAGATACAGGTATAGCCATAGCATAAGTAAATATCTTATGGTTATATGCAATAAATAGAATATATAGAAGAGTCAACAGAAGAAGTGCATATGGTCCTATAGCTCTCTCAAAGTGTCCACCAACCCACATAGGGTCCATTCCAACATAATGGTTAATAGTATTCATCTCGTGAACCTCTCCACTATATCCATCAAAGTGGAAGAAGACAGGAATACCCTCTGGAAAAGCCTTTTTGGGATAGTTTGGAGCTTCAAGCGATACAGCCCATATAGGCAGAGATGCAACCCCAATTTCAGAAGCACTATCTATCATCTTTAATAGATTATTATGTGCCTCTTCAGGAGTAGTAACACTCTTATATCTACCTTGATTATATAAGTTCCAAACGCTAATAGAGAGAGGTGAAATCTCATCAATCTTCTCTTTCTCTATCTTATTTAGAGTCCCATGAAAAGCTATCATAGGAAATGTAAAAGCTATTGTCATAATAATTAAAGCCAACGAAGCAAATATCTTTGCCTTTGTAAAACTAGGATGCATTCTTTCTCCTTTTGTTATATTAGAAGAGATTATAGCAGAAGAAGATTTGATATAGATTGATTTTAATCAACAATAGATTGAGTTCAAATATGGCATTATAACTTTATCTCTATTTTGCTATAATGGGAGAAACCATAGGGGTAAAAAATGATAAATATAGAGAAGATAAAAGTAGATATTATTGAGAAGTTAAAGCCTTTAAATCCTTATCGAATTATACTCTTTGGTAGTTATGCTTATGGAACGCCGACTGAAGATAGTGATATTGATTTGTATGTAGTCACTAATGATGAGTTTATGCCTCAAACTTGGAGACAGAAGAGTGAGGTAGAACAAAAGGTATCAAGAGCTATGAGTGATATTATAAAACAATATCCAACAGATTTAATAACCCATACTAGAGCTATGCATAGAAAGTTTATAGAGATGGATAGTATGTTTAGTCGTAAAATATTAGATGAAGGAGTTATTATCTTGTGAGAGCATTTACGAAAGAGTGGTTAAAAGCTTCAAGAGATGATCTGTTGACTATAGAAGAGATTATCAATAATCCTCATTTGACACATATTGTGGCATTTCATTCTCAACAGTGTGTAGAGAAATCTATGAAAGCTATCATAGAGGATAATGAGATTGATATTCCTAATGGAAAACCAACTATTAATGATGCTAAAGAGTTTTATATCTTCGCTCATAGTGTATTTGATGAGGTTTGTAGAGTTTTAGGTACTAATCCAGACGAGATTGCAGAGGAGTAGAAGATGATGTTAGACCATCTTCTCTAAAAAGAGTGTAATCAACCCGATGATTAATCCGATTGATAGCTCTGCTAATATTGATGGTATATCTATTAGTAGATGATGTAGATACTCTATATTATGTAAAAAAATTCCACCTGCTACTAGTAGCATTGCTATAGTTCCTACTACTGTTAGGAGTTTTATTATTCTTGGTAGAGATTTTATTAGAATGCCACCTATAATCTTATATCCTCTATCTTTTAACCAAAAGCCTACATCGTCCATTCTGATAATTAGTGCTACTACTCCATATACTCCTATAGTGGCTAAAATTGCAACAAAGGATACAACTATTATCTGAATTGCTAGAGTCTCATTGACCACTGTACCTAGTGCGATAATTACTATCTCTATAGATAAGATAAAGTCAGTTAGTATCGCCGATTTTATCTTTGCATCTTCATAGACTTGAAAGTTTTCTGGAGATATATTTTTATCTTTTATAATATCTAGTTCGTGATGAGGTATGAGATACTCATATATCTTCTCTACACCCTCATAGGCTAGATATACCCCTCCTAACATCAATATTGGTAAAATAGCCCAAGGGGCAAATGCACTTAAGATAAATGCAAATGGAAGAATAATTAATTTATTTAAGAATGAACCTTTAGATATTGCCCAAAGTACAGGTAACTCTCTTGATGCACTAAAACCTGATGCCTTTTGGGCATTAACAGCTAAATCATCACCTAAAACACCTGCCGTCTTCTTTGTGGCAATTTGTCCCATTGTTGCAGCATCATCTAGTAACATAGCAATATCATCAAATACTGCAAAAAATCCGACAGACATAATAATTCCTAAAAATCAAATGGGTGGTGTATCATAACCCACATATTAACACCCTCATCACCATAAGCGACATCAAACCGTACTGGTAACCCTGCTGCCATAGCTCTAAGTGATAGACCAACATCAAACTTCATATCTGTAATTAGGTTACTATCATACTCATCACTAACAGCCCCTGCCTCCACAAAGCCAACTAACTGAAACCAATCAATCGCTATAGGTGTATTCTTTTTTAAGAACTTTTCACTCTGGAATGGATTATATTTAAACATACTTCTATACTCAGCAGTACCATAGAGAACAGCTTTACCAGAGAATCTGCTACTATCATATCCTCTCATTCGTATCATACCACCAAGATATCCACCCTCATCAATTGGAGGTCTATTTGAAGCCACTGATGGTAATATCTCATTATCGTTATCCCAACTAAATGAGTATCCACTCCACGCATTAAGAGCTAAAACATCTTGTTTACTAAATGAGAAGTTATCTAGCTCAAAATATTTACTATATTTAAACTCTAAAAAGTCCCAACTCTGTAGATCATCACCACTATCTTTTGAGTATTTAACTAAGAAATTATAACCTCTTGATGGGTTTAGGTCAAAATCTGTATTGTCGTGTTCGAGAAATAGCTTAATACCCTTACTGTTCCACTCTGGCTTACTTGTAATCCCTGCCCACTCTGCAATATCTTTCCAGTTATCATAATCTTGTGTAATATAGAATGTCTCTAACCCAACAGTTGTTCTACCAGTTGTAAATGGTGAGCCGTTACCGTAACCCTCTCTATCCATTGCAAAACCATCTTTTAGTTTATAGTTTCCATCAGGATTATTAAGACCCTCTCCAATAGGTAGTACATAAGTAAATTTTGTATAAAAATAGTTTGTCTCTCCAGAGCTTAACAATCCACTTCCCTCTTTTGAGTCCATTGAGCCATCAATATAATACATACCCTTTGGAGTGTACTTATTTAATCCCCAAAATGAGAAGAAGAGTCTATTTGTGTATGGTATTTTGAAATCAGAAAATGAGATAAATCCTCCTGAGAAGTTCTCTGTTGTATCTAATCCATTTGTCACTACATCTTCATCAGCTCCATACATAATAGATGCAACTAGAGTTGTTTGAGGTTGAAGTAATCCTTGAGCAATAGTTCCAACTCCTCCAACTAACCCTGTACTCTCTGAAGTAAAGAGATAAGGTAGAACTATCCAATCTCCTTTTTGGTCTATATCTATCAGATTTTCATCTTCACCTGTACCAAACAGCAGAGAGCTAGTTAGTGATAGGACTAAAGATAGTTTTTTTATTCTCATAATTATTTCTCCTTTTATATCTTTATAAACTTTATCATATTATAGCGTCTATATGCTATAATTAATATATTCAGATATTAGTGGAGTTTAAGAGATGCAATCAAAGAGTATATATATCGCCTCAAATCAGCCAGAGGGTGGAAGTTTGGCTATTGTTATTGGGCTTATGAGTATGTTAAAAGGTGGATATACAAGGGTGGCATTTTTCCGTCCTATTATACCTAATAATCCAGATAATGAGAGTGATATAGATTTTATGATTAATCACTTTGAGTTAGATATGAGATATGATGAGTGTTTTGGATTTAGATTTAAAGAGTATATAGAGGCATACTCAAATGGCACAGAAGATGATTTATATCAAGATTTAATACATAAAGTTAAAGAGCTAGAGAAAAATTATGACTTTGTGGTGATAGAGGGGTCATCAAGGTATCAGTTTGAGGTGCTATTTGATTTTGATATAAACCTGCGTATAGCTAGAAATTTGGGAACTCTATATATTCCGATACTAAATGCCAAAGATAAGAGTATTGATGAGGTTATTAATGAGGCTCATATAATATCAGAGGCGATAGATGCAGAGGGGTGTATACACTTAGCAACATTTATCAATAGATGTGATAGGGGATTAATAGATTATCTTCAAAACCATCTACAGAAAAAAGAGAATAAGCAGATATATCTACTTCCTGAAGATAGAGAGTTGGCGAGTGCTACACTACATCAAGTATATAAAGAGATTAATGCCACAAAGATAGTTGGAGATGATAGACAGCTTGATAGATTGATATATGATAACAAAATTGCTAGTATGGGGGTAGAGAGGTATCTTGAACATATCAATAATGGTGATTTGGTTATTGTAGCAGGTGATAGAGTTGATATAATATTAGCCTCTATAGTATCATTTAATGCACCTCATCACGCAAATATATCTGGAATAATATTAAGTGGAGATATAGACCTTAGTGATAAGGTTTTAAGTATAATAGAGGATTTAGATAATAGTGTTGTTCCTATATGGAGTGTAAAAGAGGATAGTTTTCAGACTGTTAAGTTAATTGATGAGATAAAGGTAAAGATAACAGAAGATGATAATAGAAAGATATCTTTAGCCAAAGGGTTATTTGATGGAGCTGTAGATAAAGAGATGTTATCAAAACAGTTTTTCAATATCTCTAATAATATGATTATGACACCAGTAATGTTTGAGTATAAAATTTTAGAACAGGCTCAATCTAATAAGATGAGAATTATACTTCCAGAGAGTAGTGATGATAGAGTATTAAGAGCTTCAGAGATACTTCTAAAGAGAGATATTGTAGATATTATACTTCTTGGTGATGAGGTGGAGATAGAGCATAGAGCCTCTCAATTGAGATTAGATATATCTAAGGCAACCATTATAAATCCAAAATCTTCAAAAAAGATGTCAATTAAGTTCGCCCATGAGTTTTATGAGATGAGAAAAGATAAAGGGCTAAGTAAAAAGATGGCTTGTGATACTATGGATTTAGTTAGCTACTTTGCCACAATGATGATATATAATGGAATGGCAGATGGAATGGTATCAGGGGCTATCCACACAACAGCAGATACCGTTAGACCAGCTCTACAGATAATTAAGACAAAACCAAATATTAGTATAGTCTCTAGTCTATTCTTTATGTGTTTAGATAGAGGTGTTCTAATATATGCTGATTGTGCCATTAATCAAAATCCAAATGCTGAGGAGTTAGCCACTATCGCAATATCCTCTGCCGATAGTGCAAGAGATTTTGGAATTGAGGCTAAAATCGCAATGTTATCCTACTCCACAGGAGATAGTGGTAATGGAGAAGATGTTAAGAGAGTTAGAGAGGCGACAAAGATAGTTCAAACTCTCCGTCCAGATTTAATAGTAGATGGACCTATGCAGTATGATGCAGCCATTGATATTGATGTGGCAAGGCAGAAGCTACCAGAGAGTAGGGTAGGGGGGAGAGCTACCATATTTATATTCCCAGACCTAAATACAGGGAATAATACATATAAGGCAGTTCAACGCTCAACAGGGGCATTGGCTATTGGACCTATCTTGCAGGGGCTAAAGAAACCAATTAATGATTTAAGTCGTGGATGTAGTGTTGATGATATTGTTAACACTGTAGTAATCACAGCAATTCAAGCACAAACAGAGAAGGGGGAGAGAAGATTATGAGGATATTAATATTTAACTCGGGAAGTTCATCTATGAAGTGTCAATATTTTATTAATGAGCTAAGTGTAGCAACTCTTTTAATAGAGGAGATAACTAATAGCAAATCTAGTCAATGTACACTTTGGTATGCAAATAATAAAATTAGTAATAGAGTATATATAGGTTCATATCAAAAGGCAATTGATGAGATTATATCTATGCTTCTTCACTCTGGTGTACTCCCCTCTATCGCCTCTATAGATGGTATTGGTCATAGAGTTGTTCATGGTGGAGCAGAGTTCTCTTCTCCAGAGAAGATTAATAGTTTAGTTATATCTAAAATAGAGCAGTTAATCCCACTAGCTCCTCTACACAATAGAGCAAATCTTGATGGTATAGAGATTATATATAAGAGTTATCCTCATATACCACAAGTTGCAATATTTGATACAGCGTTTCATAAGAGTATACCATACTACGCATATCTATATGCACTACCTTATGAGATGTATGAGAATTTAGGGATAAGAAGATATGGGTTTCACGGTATTTCACACTCATATATCTCAAAAGAGAGTGCTAGAGTCTTAGGTAGGGATA
>Ga0256913_10001130_pt1 | contig 13778 bp, 7 predicted proteins | sample Axial_MatmetaG_FD_185970 | JGI IMG/M metagenome (GOLD analysis project Ga0256913, IMG submission 185970) | Deep-sea worm associated microbial mat communities from Axial Seamount, Juan de Fuca Ridge, Pacific Ocean - Axial_Mat | ecosystem: Environmental > Aquatic > Marine > Oceanic > Microbial...
AAGCGTGGCAGCAAACGGAACAGTAACGGTAGCCGTAACCGCCAGCGATCCTGACGGCGATGCCTTAACCTATACCTATACCGCCACCGGCGGGGCTGTTCAGGGAAATGGTGCCAATGCCACATGGACAGCACCTGCACAGGCAGGCAGCTACTCGGTAACCGTAACCGTTAACGACGGCAAAGGAGGCTCTACAAGCAGCAACGGAGCATTAAGCGTTACCGCTCCCGTTACCCAAATTACCGGTACCGCCAGTTTCCCTGCCGGCACCTCGGGCGACCTTTCCAATGCAAAAGTCAGTATTTACACTTCACTGGATAACTGGAACAACAACTCACCGGTAAAATTCGGTACCGTTTCGGGTTCGGGAGCCAGTGTATCCTTTACTTTATCCAACATCAATCCGGGTAATTATTACCTCGATGTTTGGAAAGATGTTGACAACAACGGAATTTGGACAACCGGAGATTATGTTGGCTGGTATGGCTCGGGCGGACTTGGAAGTCCTGCGCTCACCGAAATCCAAATTACGGAAGGACAAACTTTTAACTGTACAGTAGAAATGTATATCGCTAAAAAAAGCGGCAAGTAGTGATTCCCTGGTTTTTGAATGATAAAAAGCTGCCGGAGAAATCCGGTGGCTTTTTTTTATGAATCCTCTTTTTTCTCTCCATTCAAAAAAGCCCTTACAAAATGTAATTCCGACCATGTAACCCCGTCGCCAAAAAATTCCTTTACCGCGCCCAGTCCCTCATCGGGATGCTCTTTCATATAATCGCTTATCAGGGTTACTTTTTCGGGGGCAACCATTTTTTCGACGGGAAGTTTACCCGATTCAACATAAAAGGCAAGGTGCCGTTCGATGGTACCCTCGGTATAGCCCCTCTCTTCGGCAATTTTTTGTACCGACATTCCCTCCTGCCACATTTCAAAACTGATTTGTTTGGTGGGCTTTTTGGGAGTTATTTCAGGTTCGATGTAAGGTTCGGGCTGAAAATCGTTTTCGTCGCAATAATCGGTTACAATCTCCAGCAGCTCACTACCGTAAAGTTCCAGTTTCTTTTTACCCATTCCTTTTACCGCTTTTAAAGCCGGAAGTGTAACCGGGAGCTTGTTGCTTATTTCGCGCATGGTTTTTAAGGGTAAAATCATGTAATAAGGCAGGCCCGTCTCTTCCACCCTGGCATCACGCCAATGTTTTAGCCGCATATAAAGTTCGGGGTGTTCCAGGGTAGTGTCGGTTTTTGTTACGGCCTTTTTCCCGGGCTTCGTTTTTACAGGCTCATCAATGGAAGCAAGTGCCTTTGCCTGTAAATAATCTTGTACCACAAATCCGTTTTCGCAGGCTTTCAAACAGGCAAACTTATATGCCGCGTCCTCCGACAATTTATTAAGCGCATCATAAATGGATTTGCGCACGGCTTTATTGTCGGTTTCAATATCCGTTTCGTCAATTTTGTCAATAATTAACGTCTGCAACTTTTCCGAAAAATAGCCCGATGCCTTTTTAACACGCTCCTGCAGTTTTTCATTCTTTTCAACCTGCGGTTCCTCACTCAGCAGCGCCGTTAGTTGCCGGTTGAATTTTTCGGAAACAATCACCACCTCGTTTTTTAGTTTATCGCTCATGGATAAAAAAGGTGTTTTCAAATCAACCTGCAGCGATGCGGCATGTTCGTCAGCCAGTTTTAACAGATAAAATACTCTACGGCGCAATGCTTCAAAATCAAACAAATCGGTTAAAAGCTGACGCTGAAAATCCTGCTTTGATTTTTCCAGTTCATTGCTGTCGGGCTGCTTCTCTTCAAAGTTTTTTGTAAATCGTTCAACGGTAGCATCGTGTTTGATGCTTGTGTTGGTAATCCGGCTGCTCAGTATCATACCTTCCAGCGATTTACAACGGCTGAGCGCCACATATACCTGACCGTGGGCAAAAGCGGCCTGAGCATCAATAACCGCTTTTTCAAAAGTAAGTCCCTGACTTTTGTGAATGGTAATGGCCCATGCAGGTTTCAGGGGCAACTGGGTAAAGGTACCCTCAATATCTTCCTTAATCTCTTTGGTTTTATCGTTAATGGTATATTTCACTTTCTCCCATTCCAGCGGCGACACCTCAACAGGCTCATCATCGCCTTCGCAAAGCACCGTTACCCTGTTTTTCCCAATTTCGGTTATCACACCTATTTTACCGTTATAAAACCGCTTATCAGGGTCGGGATCGTTTTTAACAAACATAACCTGTGCGCCCTCTTTAAGTCGCAAATCAGGCTCGGTCGGGTAAATAAGTTCCGGGAAATTACCCTTTATTACGGCTTTAAATTTTTTTTCTTTGCCTTTAAGTGCCAGCATCTTTTCATCGTTGATGGCCTTGGCTTTGGCATTGTGGGTGGTTAAAATAATGTACCCCGGCGTATCGAAATTAAAATCAGGCCTGTACCTTTTGTTTAACAGGGTTACCACCTCATCATCCATTTTATTGTCGCGAACCTTGTTAAGCAGTTTGATAAAACTTTCATCTTTTTGGCGATAAACAAAAGTCAGTTCAACCGTTACATAATGTGTTTTTTTAAGGGCGTTACTGCTAAAAAAGAAAGGGGTATCGTAATGATTTCGCAACAGGCTCCACTCATCCTCCTTCACCACCGGAGCCAGTTGCTGCAAATCACCAATCATCAGCAGTTGCACACCGCCAAAGGGGCGGCTGTGGTCGCGAAATTTTCGTAATACGGCATCAATGCCGTCCAGCAAATCGGCCCGCACCATACTTATCTCATCAATCACCAGCAAATCCATGCTTTTGATGATGTTGATTTTGTTACGGTTAAACCGCTTAACACCCTTACTGTTTTCGTCTTTCTGACGGGCATGCAGATATTCGGGAATTTGAGGGCCAAAGGATATTTGAAAAAAAGAATGAATGGTTACCCCGCCTGCATTGATGGCCGCCACTCCCGTGGGTGCCACTACCACCATCCGTTTTGAGGAATGCTTTTTTAAATAATGTAAAAAGGTGGTCTTCCCTGTTCCCGCTTTTCCGGTTAAAAAAACATTTCTTCCGGTAAACTGAACAAAGTCGTGAGCCAGCTGCAGTTGGGAGTTGTTTTGAAAATTCATTGACACAAAATGTAAAACACAAATATCCGAATTATTTAGCAATTAGACACTGTCCGTTTTGAAAATGAGCACACTAATCTTATTATTTTTTTACCGGCTTGTTCAATCGTTTTTTAATGATGGGCAGAAGGAATGAAACTGCCGCCAGCACCAAAATAATCAAACTCCAGGGGCGGGTAAAAAAATCGGAAACATCACCTTTTACCAGCGAAAGACGCAGGTTTTCTTCTATCATCCTGCCCAGTATCAATCCTAAAATTACGGGTGCCGTGGGAAATCCTCCTCTTTTCAGCATCCAGCCCAGAAGGCCGAAAGCCAGACAGGTTCCCACATCAAAAAGAGAATTTTGAATAAAGTAACTGCCGATAAAAGAAAGGGCAATAATCAGCGGGTAGAGCAGCTTTTTAGGAGCTTCAATTATACGTACCCAAAGCCTGTTTCCCATCAATCCCAGCCCCATCATCACCAGATTGGCCAAAAACAAACTGATAAACAGGCCGTACACCAGCCCCGGTTCATTTTCAAACAGCTGAGGGCCGGGATTCAGTTTATGAACCATCAGGGCACCAATCAGCACGGCTGTTGAAGCACTTCCCGGGATACCGAGGGTTAACAAAGGCACCAAAGCGCCCCCCACCGATCCGTTGTTGGCAGCTTCGGGAGCGGCAACCCCTTCCAGCGAACCTTTGCCAAACCGTTTGGGATGTTTGCTGGTGCTTTTGGCATTGTTGTATGCAATAAAGGTGGCAATGGTTCCTCCTGCGCCGGGAATAACCCCAATAAGCGTACCCACCACCGATGAACGGAGCATCAAACCTTTCAGCTTCCACAATTTTCTAAAGGGTAGTTTTTTATTTTTATGAATGGCTTTTTTTGCCGAAACCTCTTTTTTAAGCACCTTAAAATGCTCAATACTAAAAAATATTTCACCTAAGGCAAACAACCCGATCAGTGCCGGAATAAACTCTATTCCGTCGGCAAGTTGCGGAATACCCATATTAAAACGCGAAAACGGCAACTGCGTATCAAAGCCAACGGTAACCAAAAGCAAACCCAGCAGCGATGCAATGTATCCCTTTACCGGATTGTCTCCTGCCAGCGACGAAATAATGGTCATACCGAAAACACCCAAAGCAAAATATTCGTATGATTCAAACGACAGAGCCAGTTGTGCCAACGGAATGGAAAACAGGATAAGAATTACCGTTCCTACCAAACCACCAACCGTGGAAGCCGTTAACGATGTAATTAAAGCATACATGGGTTTTCCCTGTTTGGTTAACTCATAGCCGTCGAAAGTGGTGGCAACCGCTCCGGGTGTTCCCGGTGTATTAATGGCGATGGCAGTGATGGAGCCTCCGTAATTGGCCGAAAGATAAACCGCCGTTAGCAGTACCAGCGCGCTCATGGGGTCCATTCCAAAGGTGGCCGGCAACATCAGGGCAACCCCTATTGAGGGGGAAAGCCCGGGCAAAACACCCACCATAATGCCCACAACCACGCCAATCAAAATCATCAGCAACGGTGTAAGGTGCATTAACGACGAAAAACCCAGACTCAAATTATGTATAATATCCATATCCGTTATTCTTTACATAAACAGGCTCCCAAGCGGCAGGTCAATTTTTAACAACAGCTGAAACACCACAAACGAAAACACCACAAATCCAAAACCGTAAGCAATCATTACCGGCCATTTACGATATTTGAGAATATAAAATCCGGCCAGTAAAAAAAAGGGCGTTGATAAATAATATCCGGCATACGGAATGGCAATAAAATACAATACCAACACCAACAATATTTTGCCTGTAAGTTTTATCCTTCCGCTTTTGACCGGTTTGTATTTTCCTTTTAATTCGTTTACCAGATTCCATATTGCCGTAACAAACAATAAAACCGACCATAACCTCGGAATAAGTGCCGGGCTGGTGATGTTCAACCCTTCGGGGATTTTAAAAAGAAAAGTTTGATAGAAAAAGAAAACCGAAATCCACACAAACACTCCCGACAAAATCAGATTGTAGGTAAGCCGTTTTACTTTAAATCCGGTAATCAGCATCAAAACAAAAAAGATAAAAAGCGCAAAAATAACGGCCATCATCAAAAGAGGAACCGGGCCTTTGTTAACATAACTGTTTAGCAAACCGGCTTTTTTCAAATAGGCAATGGTTTCGGCCGTTTCGTCATCAATTCTTTTTGAAAAGGTTTTGGAATCGAGATAATCCGGAAAAGAATATACCTCTCTGCAATAAGCAATCCACTCCTCGTCCTGCGAAACCTTTTTCAATACCTCCGACAAATAAGCTGTTGCTATTTCGGAGGTTCCTTTTTTAACGGCAAAGCCGCGCCACATGGATTCATTAATATCATATCCCGACTCTTTAAAAGTGGGCACATCCGGCAAACTTTCCAGCCGGTTTTCGGCGGCTATTGCCAATATTTTCAAATCATCTTTTCCCAAAATATCCGAAGGGTTTCCCACATAAACCGGTGCTTCGTTACGCAACATGGCCAACACCGACTGCGGCCCGCTTTTATAATCAACCCATTGCCCGTTTATACCGAGTATTTCCCAGCACTTTAAAGCCATTAAATGGTCACGGCTTCCGGTTCCGGGGCCAATCCACACCTGTCTGCCTTCTTCCTTCGCCTTATCCACAACATCCTGTAACGATTTGTATCCGCTTGCCTTATTGGTAATAACCGCTTCGGGGTCCGATATCATATTGGAAAGAAAAAGAAAGTCGGAAATGGCCACATTGCTTTTGTTAACCACAAGGGTGCTTAAAAACGATTTGGTAACGCCCAGCATGGTATAACCGTCGGCCTTTTTATCCATCACATATTGCATGGCCACAATACCCTGAGTACCCGGATGATTTTCGATAACAAAAGGCTGCGGGCAATATTTACGTGCCAGCCCGGCAACCTTACGCGACATAAGGTCGATGGAAGAACCGGGTTTGGAATGCACCACAATGGTTATGGGTTTGTTCGGATATGCTTTGCTGCTGTCGGCTCCTCCGTACAAATAAAAAAGAAGCCCGAGATAAATCAGAAATAAAAGGGTGGCAATAACTTTATATATTCTCATGGAGCCTTTTGGTAAATAAGGATACAATAATAAATCATTTTTTTTATTTCCACACCCACCAATGTTTGAATTGCAATCAGGCTGACAAAATGATAAAAACAAAAGAAACGGAAACTTATGTAAAAGCAAAACCGTTTTTGATATGCTGCTTTATAAAGCACGTTTTGAAACCAACGGTTTACACCGGAAAGGCTTGATGATACAGGGGGCTTTAGTTCGCTAATATTTTATCGTTCATTTAATTGTTTGTCAGTTAAGATAAAAGAACCCGTTAGCCTTATATCCGTTGAAGAACTTCCGATGAGAATATTAAATTTACCCGGCTCCACAACAAAGTTCATATTTCTGTCGTACAAAGCAATATCTTCAGGGGTAATAACAAAATCAACTGTTTTCTCTTCGCCTGTTTTTAACGAAACCCTGTCAAATCCGCGCAACTGTTTTTCGTATTGTGTAACTGAGCTTACAGCATCGTTTACATACAGCTGAACCACTTCGCTACCATCATATTCTCCTGTATTTTTAACCTTAAAAGATACATTTATTGATGATGCTATTCCTCCGTTACCGGGTGTTATTTTTAAGTCTGAATATTCAAAAGTTGTATAACTTAAGCCGTAGCCAAAAGGATAAAGTTCTTTGAAAACACGTGAGCCTCCTTTCTTTTCTCCGTCCGCCTGCGAACCCGGTTTAAATGGAAAGTTATAAGGTATTTGCCCCACTGTTTTGGGTGTAGTAACACTCATCTTTCCTCCGGGATTATATTTTCCGAAAAGTACATCTGCAATAGCGGTGCCGCCATACATTCCGGGGAACCATGCCTCAATAATAGCCGGTATATTTTTATTTGCCCAATTTATTGATAGTGGCCGTCCGTTTAATAATACAAGCACTATTGGTTTACCTGTTTTTTTAAGCTCCATTAAAAATTTTCGTTGATTCCCCGGCAAATCCAAACTTGTACGCGAACATGACTCTCCAACTATTTTGCTGTTTTCACCTAAAAAAGCTATAATTAAATCCGACGCTTTTGCTTTGTTAACGGCTTCGTTCATAAGTTGTTGTTCCTTATCACCTACGGCAACGGGATACAGCTCTTGTTCAGGCCAGGTATCGGGATTGTACAGCAGGCAACCTTTTGCGTATTGAACATCAGCTTTGTCGCCAACAAAAGCCTCAATACCTTCAAAGCCTGAAATCACATCAATATGATTTGGGCCGTAACGACTTTCCGAAGAGGCCTCCTCTTTTGCATTCGGGCCGCATATTAAAATATTTTTATAATCTGAAATATTTAACGGTAACAGCTTGTTTTCATTTTTCAATAAAACAATGGCTTCACGCGATGCCTGAAGCGCCACTTTTTTACTCTTTTCGGTATTTACAATGTCATTTACCGCCTTTTCGTCATGATACGGATTATCAAAAAGCCCTTCCCAAAACTTCACGCTTAAAACATCTCTGACTCTGTCGTCTATTATTTTGGTGGAAATGGAACCTTCATTTATTAATTCACGTAATGGCAACACAAAATTTTCGGGAATTTCAAAAGAGGTACGTACATTAAGCCCGGCCTGCACCGATTGACGAACAGCCTCTTTATATGTGGCAGCAGTATGGTGTTTTTCCGAAATAAACTTAACAGCCCACGAGTCGGAAACAACATATCCTTTAAAATGATATGTGTTTCGTAATAATTTTGTAAGAAAATATTCACTTCCTGTAACCGGAACGCCGTTATAATCGTTATAGGAACTCATTATTCCCAAAGCGCCGCCCTCCTGAATACCTCTGCGGAAAGGATATAGATATATACTGTGCGCTTCTCTGTTTGTAATATGAGGGTCAGTACGTACTTTCCCGTCTCTGCCACCTTTTGGAGCAGAGTAAATTGCAAAATGTTTTAAAGTGCTTGTTACCCTGTTTGCCTGTATCCCCTTAATTTGCTGTATGCCTAATTCTGCAACAAGAAAAGGGTCTTCCCCGTATGTTTCTACAATTCTGCCCCAACGCTGGTCGCGCGAAACATCCATAATCGGCGAATAGACATTATTGTAACCTAATGCACGGGCTTCCGTGCCTGTTATTTTACCTATCTCATTCACAAGTTTTTTATCCCAGGTACAGCCAACAGCAATTTGAGCCGGAAAACATGTTGCTTTTGTATGATTTAACCCTCTGATACCTTCGTTTGTAAATTCAACCGGAATGCCAAGTCTTGTCTCTTCAACAAAAAACTTTTGAACCTGATTTAAAGCCCAAACATGTTTTGAGTATGGATACATATAATCGGATTCAACCACACCGTTACAGTGTTCATCAATATTGGCAAGTCCGTCTTTCCATATTGCCGTTTTCCATTCGGGTGTTGGCAGCTGGTCTTTTGCAACCCGTTTGTAACCGTACAAAGTAACCATCTGCATTGTTTTCTCCTCAATACTCATTTGCGACAGCAAATCTTCAACACGAGCATCAATATCCTGACCGGGGTCTTCGTAAATATCTTTTTTACCATTTTTGTTGAAGTCAATCCATCCTTTGTGATAAATTGATGTTGAATTATTTTTCCGATTCTTTTGTGCTTCCAAAGTGTTAATTTGAAACACTAAAAGTGTTATAAAAACTACAAACAGTTGTTGTCTCATTTTTAAATCAATATTTTATCTCAAAACAAAATCAAAACAGGTTATTATATAATTCTTTTTGCTTTTGCGGTGGTGTAAGCTCCCCTGTTTTAGGAAGGCACTAAATTAGACTTTTTTGTGTTATAAACTTTCATCCATTCTTCCTGCAATCGGGTTAGCCGACCGGTAGAGTCAAACATATTAGCACCTGACACATCTTATTTAAAAGCAGAGAGAAAATGCTATTCTAAAACCATAAACTTTGCTATTGAATGATTTAAGTTGGTATATATTTTTACACACGACAAAAAAAAGATTAACCATTGCAATAGCAATCTTCTAACCTGTTTTAACAAAACCATATTGATCATCTTTTTACAAAATGCCCACTGACAGCGGGTTTCTCTACTGCAATTTATACTCATTATTACTTAAATATAGAATACATTTGTATGTATTAGATATTAAAAAAGCCCAAAGCCATGAACAACCAAAATTACGAAGGGTATGCCTGTTTTGCAGAACATCTGGACATAGCCGTTTCGCCCTTCTCAAAAAAGAACGGGGTATTAATTCTTGAATCCGATCCTGAACCTGGTTATTTTTCAAAAAACGGATTTCCCGAAAATCTTGCACATGCCAGCGATCATCACCTCTATATCATTACCAAAAATCCGGTAACCTGTTTTCAGGACTGGGTCATTCAGCACTCCTTTGATGTTAAAAACAGATTAAATATCAATTTGCATATTTCACCGGGCCAGCTTACTTTCCTGAACATGCAGCACAACTGCATCAGGATGAGAACACAGGAAGTTTCCTCCATCAAACCCTTTATGGATGACTTGCAAAAACTCGATATTCAATTTGTGAAACACACAAAAATGCAGCCGGTAAAAAGCATTGTTCATTTTAAAAAACACATCAAAATAAAACCAATCAGCGAAAGCATTTACGCCGATGTAAACGATAAGAACCGTCATTTTGTTGAGCTTCCCTATACAATAGAATTTGAACGGTTTGAGCATTTGGTTAAAAGCATTAAAAACAACTGCAATTTTAATATGTTCAATGCCGCCCTGGTAACCCTTGCCCGTCGCGACAGGGTAATGAACTTTATTGCTATCTATTCAAAAGATTGCGATGAAGAAAAGCTTCCTGAATTTAAATATTATCTCGACAAACATATTTAGAGAGATTTCTAAATTAAATATCTCAAATTTTCAGGTTATATCCTTTATAAATAGTGCTGTAAAAAACAGTACTACAACTTATTCTGCATGCATAATATTTTTAGGTATCGAATATATTTAAATATAATATAAATAGTTGACATATTTCGATTTATAAGGTATGAGATATAATTTTGCCATCATCAACATAAAAGATTTTTCACATGAAAAAAATACTTGAAATCATTTTTATCATCATTATTCCCTGGGTTATTATCCTATGGATAGTGTTCAATTACAATAGCGACAGGGACAGCGATTATTACCCTTCATCGGAGATTAGTCTGAAACACGACTCCATTCCGGTTGACCACTCAAAATTTGAGATTTTACAGCAGGATTTCAAAACCGGCCCCGAAGTTACCGAAGCCTGTTTAAGCTGCCATAACGGACGGGGTAAAGAGTTTATGAAAACACAGCACTGGAAATGGTTAAAAACCGACTCTATTTCCGGAAGAGGGACTTTTGAACTGGGAAAGAAAAACCTGCTGAACAATTTCTGTATCGGTGTTAACTCCAACGAAAAACTCTGTTCTATGTGTCATGCCGGATATGGCTACGGCGATAAAAACTTTGATTTCAACAATCAAAACAACATCGACTGTTTGATATGCCACGACGGCACAAAAACATATCACAAATCCAATCCCTGCAAAGGGCCTAAACTTCCGGGCTCAGGCGCACCCGGTGTTGATGTTAATTTAAGTTACGTTGCCCAACATGTAAATTTACCAAAACGGAACAACTGCGGCAGCTGCCACTTTACCGGCGGCGGTGGAAACAACGTTAAACACGGAGACCTTGAGATGGGCTTATTAAGTGCTCATACCGGCCTTAATGGTAATGTTGACGTGCACATGGGCGTTGGAAAATCAGGACACAATATGCAATGTACCGATTGCCACAAAACACACAATCATCAAATATCGGGTCAGCTTTACTCCGTTTCGTCATCCAACAGCAATCGTGCTACCTGCGAAGAGTGCCACACATCAAAACCGCACAAAAGCAAACTGTTAAACGACCACTTTAAAACCATTGCCTGTCAAACCTGCCACATTACCGAATACGCAAAAATTCATCCTACTAAAATTATATGGGACTGGTCAACTGCTGCAAAAATGGACAAAAACGGTAAACCAATTTTTAAAAAAGTACTGTCCGATACCACCTATACATTTGACGGAAAAACCTATCATAATGTTGAAGTTGAATATGATTCACGGCATGGTACAGCAGTAATGAAAAAGAATGTACGTCCTGAATATATCTGGTTTAACGGAACCGCAAATCATTTTTTAATCTCCGACAAAATAAAAGATACAACAAAAACACTGGTTTTAAATCCGTTATTCGGATCTTATGAAGACCACTATAATCCTGCTAATCCTGCTAATCGTTCAAAAATATGGCCTGTTAAAATAATGAGAGGAAAACAACCGTTCGATCGGATAAATATGACAATGGTTCAACCAAAACTTGCCGGAAAAATTAAAGGCAGTGGTGCTTTATGGGCCGATTACAACTGGAACACCTCCATTAAATCAGGCATGGATTATCTTAACCTGCCATTTAGCGGTAAATACGGCTTTATCGAAACCCAAACACTGTGGCCGCTTAACCATGAAGTTTCGCAAAAGGATAAAGCCCTGCAATGTGCCGACTGCCACAATGCTACCGACAGCAGGCTGAAAAACCTCACCGGTTTTTATCTGCCGGGCAGAGACAAAAGCGCATTACTCGATAATGCCGGCCTCATCTTCCTCGTTTTGGTTTTACTGGGAGTCAGTATTCACGGATTCCTAAGAATTGTCAGCAGTAAAAAAGAACATTAATATTATAAACAAAGAAAAATGAAAAAGGTATTAATATATAAAGGTTACGAACGTTTTTGGCACTGGACACAGGCATTGCTTATCCTGCTGCTGGCGGTCACCGGTTTTGAAGTTCACGGAACTTTTCACTTAATGGGATACGAAGAGGCCGTATTAATTCACCGCAACCTGGCATGGGCATTTATCATTCTTATTGTTTTTACTCAATTTTGGAATATGACCACCGGCGAATGGCGACAATATGTTCCCTCAACCCAGTTGTTAAAAGACCAAATTGAATACTACATAACAGGCATCTTCAGAAATGCCCCCCACCCCACACGTAAAACGGTTTACAACAAATTCAATCCGTTGCAACGCTTAACCTATCTCGGCCTCCGAATATTAATCATTCCTGTGGTGGTATTAAGCGGATTGGTTTACATGTATTATGTATCGCTGGTTGATCAAAGCGCCGTGGGAAGTCTGGCACCTGTTGCCCTGATTCACACCCTCGGAGCCTTTTTACTGCTCGGGTTTGTTATCGGCCATGTTTATTTAACAACTACCGGCCACCGTCCGCTCTCGGCCATTAAAGCCATGCTCACCGGCTGGGAGGACATGTCGGATGAAGATGCCGAAATGGCACTGGAAGAAAACTTAAAAGTGGCACTCATCGAAAGCAGAAAAGGCATCAGCGGACGGGGAAGCATCGAAAAAGAGGGTATGTTTGAAACCGCCTTTGAAGATGTGGTGGAAAAACTGGGTATCAGCACCGAATCAACAAGATTGCGCGAAAAGCTACTCTCCTCCAACGTTGGATATTTCCGTATCGGAAAAGACGGCAAATATCAGGAGGTGAACGAAGTTTGGCTCAAACTCTATAAATGCACCAATAAAAAAGAGGTGATAGGTTCGGATGTAACCCTCGACAGAACACCCGAAGGCAAAAAACAAATTATGACGCTCGTTAACAAAATCCTTTCGGGCGAAATAATTACCGGCGAACGTGTTGAACGGGTTTGTAAAGACGGCAGCATAGGTTATCATACCGTTTCGGCAGCACCGCTAAAAGACAAAGACGGCAACATTGTCGGACTGGAAGGCTTTATCATCGACATCACCCCGCAGGTAGAAGCCGAAAAAGCCCTTGAAAAGAAAATAGCCGCCCAACACCGGTCGAATATTTTTTATGAGCAGATTGCCAAATCAAAAGATGTGGGTTATTTCCGCATTGGCGATCAGGGATTTTATCAGGAGGTAAACGATGCCTGGCTTAAACTTTACAAATACGAATCAAAAGACGAAATCATCGGCAAACACTACTCGTTAAGCCGTACCAAAGAAGACTTTATTAAACTGAAACAATCATTTGAAAAAGTTTTAAAAGGCGAAACCATCCCGCTGGGTATTACACGCCGTTATTGTAAAGACGGATCGGTAGGTTATCACACCATAACCATGACCCCTGTTTACGAAAACGGTAAAATTACCGCCGTTGAAGGATTTATTGTTGATAAAACCGACCGCAAGCTGGCCGAAGAAGAGTTGAAAAAAGGACAGGTTTAAAACAAATAACAACTCAAAAACAAGTTTTCCCGGGGAGATGCCCCACATAAAAACCCGCAGTTGCCCATGACTGCGGGTTTTTTCCTGTTTTCATCACTTAAAAGTGATGAAAACAGGATAATTTCAAATGCCAAACGATTATCATCAGTTTGTTTAACAACCTCCCGAAGCCGTTTTGGCTTTTTTCTTACGACGTATTTTTACTTTTTTCTTTACCTGTGGTGCGGCTCCTGCATCAGCACTGGCTGATTTTTTAGCCACTTCGGCAAAATCATATCTGGGCGATCCCTTTAAACAGGTACCTTTTTCTTTGGTCAGGTTATTTTTA
>Ga0256913_10001131_pt1 | contig 13778 bp, 5 predicted proteins | sample Axial_MatmetaG_FD_185970 | JGI IMG/M metagenome (GOLD analysis project Ga0256913, IMG submission 185970) | Deep-sea worm associated microbial mat communities from Axial Seamount, Juan de Fuca Ridge, Pacific Ocean - Axial_Mat | ecosystem: Environmental > Aquatic > Marine > Oceanic > Microbial...
AATTAAAGTTACAAGATCAATACTTTACCTAGTAAATTTCATAGGCATGCAATATTTTAGTTACAAAATTACATGAAATGTCTTAATTTAAATATTAAAAGAATATCTGCATACTGTTGCATATAAGGAAAAAAAACTGCAACAGGTGTGAGCCAAAGAGCAACCACAAAGGTATTTATATACAATGTTTAATCCTTGAATTTTGAGAGATAAAACTGTATAAACGATTTCCTGTAAATAATGATATATCCTGTCAAAACTGGCCTTCTTGGTCCTGGATTTTGCCCAATTAAATCAACATTAAATAGTCTTGATAAACTGGCCACTGTCTATTCTCAGTATCAGCCAGATATATCATCTAATACCCTCAATATATTGATTTCCCACAAGAGGAATTTTGGATACTAATAATTACACACTGATGTGATTGGTATATCACACCATATAGGACTATTGTGTGTGTTGTGCATACAAAGATGCCACTAACTGCATTTGATGTACAAGGAACGAATTTGTTGTATACAGTTGATAGAAACTGATAATACCACATTTGCTGATCAATATTGGAAGAATTAATTGTTTTATATATACCTACATATATTTGACTAATTATAAGGTAACTTGATGTTGATCAACATGGCAAGGTGTCATGGCAGTTTGGCGATCTTCATTATAATTAATGATGATATTCAACATAATTGATCATTCCTATTATAGGAGTTATACATTCTGGTATTAAACATGTTTATGCCTCCCAGAAAACATGTTTGCCTTGAGCTTGATTTAAATGCAAAAGTGAAACTTATCAAGGAAGCCAGAATTAGCCCAAAGTCTGCACGTTTTTAGGAGTAAATATGCTATCAGTGCCAGCACTATAACTGGCATCCTCAAAAAGCTAATATGTTATTTGGACAATATGAAATAAAGGCTGATGGGAATAAAATAACAATTTAATAATGCATCCAAATTTGATTAACTCGACAGACTAACATGGAAATGGTTTCAAACAGATTGTGCTAAAAATAATCCAATAACTGGAGCAATTATCCAGAGTAGAAGTTACTAAGAGCTCTCTGATAATATCAGTGTGTCTGATTTTAATGTATCTAATGGATGGATGACTTTCCAGAAATCACATTTTTCTGTCAAATGGCAGTCAATATGTGGAGAAAAGGCTGATTTTGATAAAACAGTATGTAAAGATTTTACAACTTGTATTCTATTGCTGACTGGTGGCTATTGTTTTGTGATGAAACACAGGTTTGAAAAATTTAAAACCACTTGTAACAGGAAAATCTCACAAAGCACGATATTTCAAGTCCATCAAAGTCAGCCAGCTACCAGTCATCTGGGTCTCAAACCAGAAAGACTGGATCATATCCCGATTGATTCAAGACTGGATCGGTGAAAACAACAAACAGATGCATAGCAAAAAGATCCTGATATTCCTGGCTAATGCTACATCACACATCACTGACATGCCAGTGAACAATGTAATCCTGAAGTTCCTGCCAGCCAACACCACGTCAGCAATCCAGCCCGTTGATCAAGGCATTATTCGAGCATTCAAGTTCAGACACAGAAAACATCTGATGATTCATCCCCTTTACTAGCTGAGAAGCTAAGAGGTTGGGGTCCAGTTTAGCAAAGTCATTCACTGTACACGATGTCATCTATTGGATAAATACTGCACAGGTTGACACAGAATCACCCATGATCACTGGTTGTTTCAAGGTATATGGTTTCCAACCCACCAAATTTTATGCAGCTCCAGAAGAAGAAGGTGCAACATTGGACTGGCTATTTCAATAAATCAGCCAAGTGTCTAAACTGGCTATTATTAGTCATCTTGAGGGGGCTGGTTTAGACAGATTCATCTGTATGTGCATCATTTATTCATAAAATAACATGAATTATAAATGGAATAATCATTCATGAAATTTTTAAATCTGCATTCCCATACATTTTGGACATATATTTACTAGATATATGGCCACCCGACATTGGCTGCAACACAGGGCAAGATTAATGACCCCATTAACCAGGAATATTTAATCATAGTGCAACTTAAACAGATATTACGAAAGAAAGATTAGCTTACTTACCTGGAAAACTATGTCTGGACTTTTGTCATCTAGTGGTGTGACCTTGTTTTTCTTGTTCTTTTTCTTGTGGTCTTTACTCATATTAATGGGTTTTGTTAAAGCTTGGATCATGGGTGACTCTTCTAGTTGGAGTTTAGAGTTGTTTAGTGAAAGCATACAACCCATGGGACTCATACGACCATAACGCATCTTTAACATATTACTTGTGGTGGTCTTCTAAAGGGATAGGAAAAATAGCATTACTCTGACAGTCATGGAAGGCTGAGTCTCTCTCTATCTCTCTCTCTCTCTCTCTCTCCCTGTGTGTATGTGTGTGTGTGTGTGATTGTGTGTGTGTGTTTGTGTGTGTGTGTACACATTTTACTTATTTTGAAATACAAATATGTAAAACTGTGAACAGAAAAGATACTGAATTAAACTAAAGCCACAAAAGTATCATCAAAAATTAAAATAGAAAATTTGAGAGCCATGATGCTTAAAATGAACAGAAACCCAACTTGTGTGCTATTTAGTAACTAACCCTTTTGTGACCTTTCTTATCTGTTGACATCCTAGAAGCATGAAGCTGACCCTGTAATGTTGAGCCTGCCATGTTCACTGCCAGTACTTCCTATATTATCATATTAATGTAGATTAGAGTAACATTAGACAGCAAACACACATACAATTGTGTTAGAAAATGTTTTGCGTACATGAAACCATCTCAAACAAAATTAACACAAATAATATTTCCTCAATATATTTCTACACAAATATATATGTTAGGCAAGATACTTAGATCTAACAAGCACACATCCAACTTTAAGAATACTAACAGACTTGTTAGAATGTTGTGTGCTTCACCAATAAATAAACTTTTGCAATGGATTACTGATTTTACTATAATTTATCAATAGCCAAGAAGAACAGTTAAGTCTAGCATACAGACTTACGACAGACTTAACACCAATCAGACTTAAGCCATCCGCACAGAGCCATCTGTTTAAAAACAAAACAAATTCCTGCAAACCTCAACTTGTCTGCCACTTTCCATTGCCTTTCTCAGTGTTTTCATTTGGTTAATGGTCTCCTCATTCTTTGCTTGATGTTGAGCAATGAGAGAACTTCTGAAGTAAAAATGATTTGAACAAGTACAATATCATTAACTGTTAAATAACCACATTATTTATTTATCATATAGTGAGCTATTGTAAACAACATTAACTATTTTATAAATATGTCTACATCAAATAATGGGATATAATTATTTTTTATTTGATCAACAATAATTATGATGTTTTTATTAGAAACAATCTTCTGAAGATAATTCACAAATGTCTAAATATTATTATTGAGTATAACTTAATCGTAAATTAATGTCATCATGTATAATTAATTTGACTTTTATTTTGTTAAAAGACATTTATTATTATTATTAGTAGTATTGCTCACTTTTCCTTAGTTGCTATGGCACTGAGATTCATCCTACTCTTTATAGCAAAGAAGAACTTCTTTTCCCGGGTTCCAAGGAAATATTGTGAGAGACTTTCCTGTAAAATATATGCCTATTAATGCTAAACAAGACACTGAAAAACTATCATAAATCACAAATACAAAATTGTACTGGATGACGTCTATTGTATTTTTTCAAAATGCCAATTTCAAGACTGTTAGAAATCCTAAGTGAAATTGGATTTGTGCTATATTGTAATTTATGATACAAATGATATCCCTATTTGTTATATGTATCACACATACACACACACACACACACACGACAAATTTTGAACAAACAAACCTGCACTGATTGATTTCCACGAAAGAGCATCACTGTAAGGAAGGCTAACACCTCTCTGACAATGTCATCTGTTGTCTTTGATAAATGTGAAAGGATCTTCAACATTGCACCATGTTCGTGAAGAGCATTCTGAACCATCTGAATTACCAAGAGCTGTCTGGAAATTGTACATGAAAGTCGTTTATAATATTGATGACATTTGGTGATCCAGATTTGTAGAGGAGATTTGGTGATCCAGATAATTATATGGGAGATTTGGTGATCCAGATAGCCATAGAGGAGATTTGTGTGATAAAGAGAGTTATAGAGGAGATTTAGTGATCCAAAGAGTTGCAGGAGATTTGGTAAGCCAGATAATTATATGGAAGATTTGGTGATCCAGAGAGTTGTAGAGGATATTTGGTGATCCAGAGAGTTGTAGAAGTATCTAAATAAGATATAGAGCACAGAAAATGATTCTGATTATTTATTATTTGTAACTCATTAAAAAAAAGTTAAATACTAATAAAGAAAAGAAATTAATGAAAGAGCAAAAGATCAAAATTCATCAGACATCCAATTGATCAATTTATCTATCTATCTACCCATCTATGTGTCTATGTATTTTATAGACAATCCATATTTCCACTCTTCACCAATTCCCTTCACCATATTTAATATAATCTCATTAACTTTGGAGAACACTCAGCCAACTTGGCTTAATGTGTATACAAAAGTGGCTCTAAAACAGCAACATTTTCACAGCTATTAATTCTACCTACCTAAATAATGATCTAGATCTCTACCTATATGTAGATATGGGGTAAAATACATTTGTATTTGTAGCTGAAAGTATTTAGATTTTGGTTTAGAATTTGTAATTGTATTTGAGTTTTCCGAAATGAAAGTTAATTGTATTTGTATTAAAATACTTCCACAAGGTGTTTGATATTCAAATACATTTTCAAATATGCATCTGAATATTTTGCTATCAATATGACTCTTTCCTGGAAACAATTTTATAATTGAATTGTACAAAAACAGCCATGAAGTAAATATTGTCTCTTTTTAAACTTCATTAAGTCGAATTAGTGATCTTTTTAATGTATGCAAATACAGTTTACTCTCACATCACAGGTTAACATTCACAAGAAATACAACAACACAGACGCTCATCATTTATAATCTGACAGGATATGAGATGACATGTACTACGTTAGGTGAGATGATATATGCTGATGTGATGATGTGTGAGATGGTATATCTGATCATATATGTGATGATATAAGATGATATATATGATGTTATGATAATGTTTAATGATATAAGTTATGTTTTGTGATGTAATGCAATTTTAGAAGTCCAATTATATTATTAACAATAACAAAGTACAATATACCTCCCGCCCATAACACCTTCAATGGCTCCAGTACATGTAAGTGTAAGCTTATGTATATCTTACATTCCCATTTTGTGATTAATAGGTTTGATACTGTTCAATAAAATTTAATACGATTTTGCCTGAAACAAATATAGATCTAGATTGATCTTGCTTGGGCCTACTGCTTGGGTCTTGTCAAGTAGGGGCGTGTCTACTTCAAATTGTTATGCTTATGTTTTAAATATCCTTTATTTAAAAAAGCCAGAACATATCAAATTTTTACACTAGCTTTCATTTCCTTTCGGGAATGCCTTTATTTGTGCATATTTTTTCTGTTATTGCAGCCGAAAGCGGCGCAGAATGAACCAGTGCCATTAGGCGCCATATTAACGAAGGGAGCTGTCCGTTGACAATCTCCCGGTCCCTAGGGCCCTGGCGCTCCATGAATTCAAAATGGCGTCCCATGTTAAAACGCGAAGTAACACGTCTTGTTATAAACAGCCTTTGCTACAAGTGAGGTACCGTAGGTCTCGGCCATTAAGCCGAGGAAGGTTTTTAGGCCTAAAGTATAATGATTTATGGTATTACCGCCCAATAAGCCGGCCTAAAAATATGAACTGTAGTATTTCCAGGTGACGTTTTGAACACAGAAAATATTCTTGTTTTCATAATTCGTTATTCATACTAATGTGTTTTGTTTACTGTTAATAGATCAAGGCAAATTATAACCATCGTTTACACAAACTGTTAGCGCATACGTAGAACATCAAACTTAAATTAACGGCGTGATTAAACATTCAATGAACCGTATATGAAGTCAATGACTTAGAATTAATTTAACATAATGCCATTTAGTACTGAGCCTTTGATGGTACGTTTTCGTCACTAACGCGGCAATAACCAAGACAATGTTAATTACCGGTATATGATGTCAGTTAGTAACTATAACTCTCTATTGAAAATAAATTAATTAATCAGTAATTATCCCGTTATTAGTATAAATATGCCCATACAAAATATGTATATGGGGGCACCTCATCTCTCTACGGCCAAACGAATGAGATACGACGCTCTTGGGTACGGGATGTCTTGGGTACGAGTTGTCATTTTACTGGCGCTGCCTTCGTGAAATGCGCTACTGAGTCAAATAACATTGATCCATAATTACAAAAATCAGATAATTCTACATATAAATATCGATTTTCACTCTATGACTGCATGAGTTTAAATACAAATGACGATTTGCATCTAGTCTAGATCTAGTCACTAGATGATAGTAGATCTAGAGTCTAGACGGCTGCTAAGACACTGAACATTTTTCTCCTGATGACTGAATTTCTTCACACTGAAGTAGCACCGGCCATTAAGCCGACCCCCCAAAATTAGGGTCAAAATGTTAACATTAATGGCCAGGACATACGGTAACCCTAACAGAAACCTCAAGTGCTGAAGTGAGAGGTATTGAGTCACATGGCGCACTGCACAGACCACCATATCATGCAGCAACATCTATTATGACTGGATTTCTACACAATAATGATGTGTTCGATGCATGCCCAGTGATGACTCACCAGACCGGTGCGACACAAGGATCCTTACCTCGAGGGCTACCATCCTCAGCTCCTGGAAGTCCTTCCCGACCTTCTCGTGGAGCCAGGGGCGAGGAAGTAAACCTACTAGCAAGACAAAATCAACAAAAGAAGACACCCCTATCAGCATAATGCACTGAAATGCTGATGGGGTTTCAAACAAAAAGACAGAGCTTCAGCACTTTATGCATGAAAACCATATCAACATCTGCTGCTTCCAAGAATCTTATCTGAAAGAATCGTTGAGCTTCAAGGTCAGAGGTTAACATACCTTCAGAAATGATTGCAGTGGAAGTACCAAGGGTGGGGTAGCCACAAAGCAAAACAAATACGTCTGAGGTGCACATTGTAAATATTTGCTGCCCAAATAACAAAGAAATCTCCATAAGAGGGCACCTTTGAAAAAAGACAGACCTGGAAAAGACGCTTGAGGAAATCCAAGCCAAAGTTCAAAGAAAACATGCCAATGAGAAAACTAGCTGGCACTAAGTGGAGTGCTGATAATAACATAAGAGTGAAAAGAGTCTACCAAGGAGCAATCAGATAACATCTTGATTGTGGATCCAGTGCATGGTCAACAGCAGCAAAGTAACATCCACAAAAACTAGACCGAGTTCAAAACCAAGAACTCCGGATAATAACCGGAGAAATGAGGTCAACCCCCATTGAGAAAATGGAACAGCCCACTGGCATCAAACCCCTCGGCAAATGCTGGGACTAAGTTCAAGGCTGACACAAGACCCAATGAACAAGGGAATGAATGACTTCACAGTGATCCTATATCTCACCAGCCTGGAGAGGCACACAGTGAACCATACAAATGAGTCTCTCTTCCTGACAGATGCTCTCTCTGTACTCCAGGCTCTTGAAAACAACAAGCTTGACAAACCTTCAGAAGCCCTACATCCTATCAGCAGTTTCAACCAAGTCGTGTTACAATGGATCCCTGCTCACTGTGGCATAACAGGAAATGAAAATGCAGACAAATCTCGCTATAGACCTCCTAAACTAATCAATGATTGTTATACACAATCCCATGAGGACAGGTCGTAATTTTTCAACTAAGGACTGGACACAACAGGTTGAATCAGCATATACACAAGAGGTTACAGCTGGTAACTTATTTCAGGTGTTCCTATGGAGAAACACTCAACTCCTGTTCCTGTGAAGATGACCAAACATGTCATCAAAGACCGCATAAACCTACTACAACTGAGGGAGACTACCTGGATTAAACTACAATAACTCTCCAGAAGAAGCTGTATGGCACAAGAAGAGATCTACAGAGAATGGTATCATTCATAGTCACTGCTGGTCTCAATGTAGTCAACAAGCAAACAAAAAGAATATATATTATGGTATAAGAGGTAACGTGATTGTTAACGAATAGCATTAGAAAATATAGCATCAAACGTTAAAATGGGGGGAATATAATTGTGTTCATTTTATGTGAAAATTATTTGTATTTGTGTTTGAAAAACCTTTAAAGGTATTTGTATTTCAATACATTTATATTTGAGTGTATTACTATTAGTATTCTTATTTGACCTGACGGAAAGCATTTATATTTAAATACGTTACAATGTATTTGACCCCATCTCTGCCTATATGATCCTCATATATAAATATTTTCTACACACACACACACAAACACTATATATATTCTCTGTAATTGGGTTAATGTGACGATAAAGAGTTGTTTAAGTTGTTTAACTTTTTTATTGTCTTCACCTATATTAAGGTGATGATGATGATTGATGTTTTACGGCCATTTTTGTGCACATGGTAGGCTAAATGGGCCGAGCGACCCCCAAAGGTAATGAAATGAAGTCAAAGATGAAACAACCTTCAGATATGCCCATGCCATGATTCGAACATGGGTGGTAGTGATCTGTGATCCAAAACCCTACCGCTAGACCACGGAGGTGCCTTCTGGAACACAAGGTGAATGACCTACTGACCGTAGAGATGTCTGATGATAAGTTAAACATTTTTAACAGGGGATAAGTGAGTTCATGGTTTGTTTATCATAAGGAGTGAAATTTGTTGTTTAACTTTGTCTTCATGTGGAACAGAAGGTCAAGGAACTTGAATCTCAAAATAAATTCAAACATAAAAATATGCACTGCCAAAAGATTAATTGTGTACAACAAGTGGAATAATTTTATCTGTCTCTTTCTTTCTCTCACTCCTGAGAGAGAGAAAGAAAACACTACATCACATTCAGAATTCTACTATCTAATCCTCCTATTTTGTAACTTGATAATATTGATACATTTCCTATTACTAACTACTCAAATTATTATAATACATGTATAGCAGATTATCTCCTAAAGTGTTGTACTTATCTAGATTTAATTTTTGTTACAAAGACTTTATGACATGTTTCGATGTTCGATTACATGCACAGCTAATTGTGATTGAATGTGTAAACTTGTACTCATTTGGGCTTTGTCAGTCTCTTCACGCTAAAGCAGTAATATATGTAATGTATTTATATGTGTATGTGCATGCATGTGTGTGTGTGTGTGTGTGTGTGTGCGTGTGTGTGTGTGTGTGTCCAGCTACAATGTATATAATGAACCTAGTTAACAGACTGATAGCATTTATTGTCAGTCAAAGACTTCAGGTATTGAGGTTGGCCATAAAATATAATTTTAATAAAAACATTTCCTAGGCCACAGGCCTTAGCTGAATAGGTCATACGATATCGCATGGCACAGCTAAAGCATATATAAAATATACTGAAAGCTAAGTGTTTGAAGACTATCACTGATGGCGACTGAAATGGATTCTCGTAGTTATTTCTCATTATTTGTGTTTTTCGGTTAACAACAAAGTAGTGTTTAACAGATGGAAATTATTTTCTATACAGTCTAGTGTAAAGTATAGGACACTGGCATTATGTTCCATGTGAGACCAGTGCCAAACGTTATCCAAACTTCTCTCCTTCACTTCACTCATTCACACACCTACCCAACCAACCACCCACCCACCCATACACCAATCCCACAGAGGTGACTAACTAGCTGCTTCCACTTACTTGTTGTTCTGCCTCACATCAAACTCCCAGTCAAGTGGTAGTTGGACTATCTGGTTGTGTACAAGAGCCCTGAGCAGCTGGAGACATTTTTTGTCTAGCTGTTCTTGATTCAAACGATCCCACTCATTCAGATAGTTAGCGGAAGCAGAAATCCTGAAATGTAAACATTGATAGCTTTCAGAAATCAAATTATATAAATTGTTCCGTTTCTAACTAATACAAAATATTGTCGGTTCACAATTCATATCTGGCTGGCTGTATCATCCTGTCTCTTATAACATGTGAGTCAAGGGAGTTGACTCTAAATAACCTCACCGTGTCAATGTGTTTGGTGAAAAGGATTCACTAGATGGCACCAGTATGAAACAAGGTTATAGTTAGCCATTTTTAAGCTGGGAAGTAATAGAAATTTTAATTGATGGTTTCTTCCATATTATAAGATATACAGGATCAATAATTAACTAAAATATTCTATGCATTTAAGGTAAAAGAATATAATATTAATATAATTAATTATGCAATAGAAATAGGTGGAAATGCTCACAGTAAACATAGTGATAAGAAACCTTCGTAGAGATGGACTAACACTTGATCAGGATATATATTTATTGTTATTGAATATTTTGAATTATAATTTTGTGGACTTTTAATAATTATTCTTGAGAGAAAAGAGGTACTGGTATTATTATTTAAGAGTGAGCTAATGGCAGCTATGTTGCTGTTAAGGCGATTACAATTGTAGGTATTAATAAAATAGTTATATTGTAGCAACATTCAACAGATTAGATCTAATTATTTGGGTTTTTTTAATTTACAAATCTCAGTTGAAGTTAAATTAGAAATTAAGCCTAAGTAAGAACCTGAAATGAACACCAAAAGCAAACTGGTTAAAAAGGTATTCTGGTAATTATTTAATTAACTAGATAATTACGGTAAACATGCATGTTCTATCCTACACTGATATACTGAGATATTCAAAATATGTTTGCTGAATAACGTCAAATATAATGACTATTTGAAGCTAGACATACTCTAACTGTTGTATGAGCTTCCCTGCCATTTGGTATTTCTTTTTGATATTTTTCTCTCTTTGCTTTATGAAGCACTTTAAGTGATCCTGGAACTCTTGTCCTAATGGCAACTCCTCATCTCCACCAATCTTAGTGTACTCTAAAAAAGATAGAAAGTAATCAAACTTGAGTAGTGTAAATTACTTCTTAATAATGCTTAGGCCTTCGTTAGATGGGATTTGACAATCGCTCTAATAGGTTTGCTTTTTTCAGTCTTTATTATTTTCTTTTTGTCATTAATCATCAGTGTAAGTAAACAATAGACATTCAAGGCCGGTATGAGTCGCCATCTTTCCAATGGATTCTTATGAGGTTGATACTAGCACTGTTGCCAATTGATCCAGGTATTTTAATAAGCTTACAGCCGATATTCCATATATCAGTTATGCGAATCCGACAAAAATAGAATACATTTAAATGTAAGAACGTGATTCGACATGTGCGACCTGTGACAAAACGGATTGTTCCATGTAGCGATTGGCGTGAATCGGACTATTGAATCCAGAGAAGTTTATGACCCGAAGTCGTAAACTTCTGGATTCAACCATCTGATTCGAGTATCCAGGCAGGCGTTCCGAAGATAAATATCTGAGAAGGTGAGAGGGGTATCGAAAAACATGGATACCACAGGGGGGGGGGGTATGACACTTAACAAGTCTCCACTCCATTAGGCCTTTTAGTGCGCGGGTCAAGGAAGACAAAATCGGTAACTTGTTGAGTTGAGTTGCAGGCAACTTTTCAAACATACACCAAGCAAAAAGAAAGCTTTTTTCGTGTAAGCCACAAGCAAAACCATTGTGCTAATACCTTGTTATAAGTAGTATTTCATAGTATTTTGATTTGTTGTTGTTTCAAAAAGATACGCAAGTGGGGAGGTTCAACGAGACGGGGAGAATCGACCACAACCTTAAAACCCTATTCATTATTTATTACACTTAATAGGTTTAAGCTGGAACATAATATATCACTTAATAATTGTTTTGTGTTTACTTTGAAGCAATTTGCAACAATATACCACTAAAAACAATTAGCGACTGAAAGTCCTCTTATCAAAATTTGATAACCTTTACAGCATTGAATTGGGGCAGAAATCACGTGATCAATGCCTTTTTAGGAACATTAAACAGTGAGGGACCGCTAGAAAAGTACTTCTTGTCAATTGCTATATCATGTATGTATACTAAGATCAAACCATTGAAGCATAAGGTGGTCCAACTTCCCCACTTCTCCCCTAAATTAATCGAGTATATTTTAAGTTAGTAGCTCCCGCGCTAAACATCCACCTCTTTTTATTTGTAAATTTGTCATGAATGTTTTTAATGTTATGTTAAGGGGGGTGCATTGTATAAGCAATGCTTCAAGCGTATTCCTTTTCAACATTCTGTATGCTTTTGCTTTCTTTAAAATTATGTATTTTGAATGTTGAAATAAACAATTTGTAGGAAGAAAAAAAAACAAGGTTAGCCACAGGCGGGTCGGCGGGAAAATAATAATAAAAAGAATAAAAGTCAATTTTATTTCCCGGCGGCGAGTTTCAGCTGTGATCAGTAGGTTTGAAATTTTTTATTATTTCCTGTCTGGGAAGGAAGATGTATCCAGAGATTGGTATTATAAATATCCCCTTATATGGTAACAAAGTTTAGCATAAACCTCAAAAAAACCAAACAAACTATCAATAATATAACAAAAACAGCTTTCAGAAATAAAAAATAACAATTCCATGTATCCTAATTTCATATCATCTGGGACTCCAACAAATACATCTTAGAGGCTTTCAAAACTCAGCTGACCCATGCATCTCAACTTGTCAAACATTCATTCATGCCAAACATTTGGTTTGCTTAACAAAACAAAGTATCACTTCTACACAATTAGACATATTTACTTATTTATATTTTACAGCTGGTACTTTTATTTAGATTATTAGAGCATTTTAAGATTTATCTGGGGAGTGCAGTAATTTGGCAAGAACTAGAAGATTAAAATGTTTGAAAATCAGAACGTCAGGTATTGTTGAAAGCAAGCAATCCAAGTTTTTCTTACCTGTATAAACATTTGAATACTTTGCTAAGGAATTAATGTGTGTGTGTGTGTGTGTCTGTTTATGTGTGTGTATGTGCATGCATGGATTTAACAATTGTTAATTATTAATATACCAACTTTATATAGCATCTTTTCCATATTATGTCCAAAGTACTTTAATACAAACATTATTTTCATTTCATTATTTTGAAGATACAATTTTAAAGTCCTGAAAGTGGATGGGATATGAAGTACTAAACACATCAGAAGTTTTTGAAAGTATGACAAAGACCAACACATTGCTGAAATATTACTGAAATATGACTGAAGTCACATCAAAGCAATATCAGCAATTACAAATATAATTACTAATACTATTGAATTAAACTTGACAATTTTTGTAAAATGTAGTGAGCATTATTTTGAAGTGCATTTTCCTTAATGTGATGTTGCTATGTCAACAGTTTACCTTTCTCTATTTTATCAAAACCTATTTGTGTCTTGACATCATTATATCCACCATAGGTGGCGCTGTAGTTAATGGCAAACGCATTGAGCCGACCATTCAATTCCTCTTCCTGTTGGAAAGATGCCAAATATTTCTGCAAAGAATTAAAAAAACATCAAAATAACCAAACCCCAAACTTAACTTGTCATGATTCTAGGTAAGGTTAATATATGTTTTACAGCCACTTTTATGCACATGTTAGGGTAAATGGGCCTATATATATATATATATATATATATATATATATATATATATATATATATATATATATACAAAAAAATAAAAAAAAAAATATATAGAAAAT